>Ga0209239_1000086_pt1 | contig 54885 bp, 61 predicted proteins | sample GraSoi013_2_20cm_FD_185824 | JGI IMG/M metagenome (GOLD analysis project Ga0209239, IMG submission 185824) | Grasslands soil microbial communities from the Angelo Coastal Reserve, California, USA - Sample 10_02_2013_2_20cm (SPAdes) (version 2) | ecosystem: Environmental > Terrestrial > Soil >...
GTCTGCCTATCTAGACCAGACACTTCCTCAAGCAACAAGTTGCTCACGGATTCTATGTTCGCCGGTTTCGCAGAGAGGAGTCCTTTGGCAGCTTTTCCAGTGACACCAGGGTCAAAGAATTCCGACAACACAATGTCGAGGAAGCCTTTTTCCTCCCAGAGGAGGATAGCGTGCTCACTCTTCGGCATATGTCGTATACGTGACTCTAACATTTCCGCCTCGTGAATTTCGCTCAACATCTGACGTATCCTCTCCGCCTTTGAAGCGATAGGAGAAAAGTTGAGATTATCCAGAGTCTCCATTACATGTTGGTTACGACTCGGGAGTGCTTCCATGTCAGGAAGCCGGTAGCCACTCTTTCCCGTCTTGTCTATTATCAAAGCCTCTCCTTCAATCCTTACCGTGAGATCTTCGTTGGCATGGAATGGGAAAGTGCTATCTTCCACCAGATCCTTAGCTAGGTAAATGGTGTGGCGCGGGCCGACTCGGTGAATCTTTGCTTCTGCTTGCGTAACCAACTGTACCAACTAGAACTGGGGAAGAGGGCGGAACCCCATTGCTCAACCAATTTATGGTTGAGGATGCTCTTTTATATTCTGCTAAGCCCGTCCAACGCCGAGAAGTATCCTCAAGCGCTCCCCGTATGACCCAAGAACTCGTTGACCGTAAGAGACCAAGGAGCAAGACGAAGACTGCTGCCAATGGGCAGAGACGCCGGTTCAGACCAATACAGTCGACACCTCCTCGGGCGAAGACTATTGACTACGACAGGTCCGTGGATGAACCCTTCCCAGTTGTGGGCATTGGTGCCTCAGCGGGGGGGCTCGAAGCCTTCACTCAACTTCTTCGGGAGCTCCCGCCAGACATCAACATGGCGCTGGTCCTGATACAACACTTAGACCCCACATACAAGAGTCTCTTGACGGAACTTCTTTCCAAGACAACTAAGCTACCTGTCACTGAGGTCACTGATGGCATGCAGGTGAAGCCGAGACACGTCTACGTGATCCCGCCGAACACGAGCATGACCATTTCCAAAGGAGCACTTCACCTTACCCCACGTGTGGAGGTTGACCGCAAGCACATGCCCATTGACCACTTCTTACAATCCCTCTCCCTAGACCAGAAGGGCCGAGCGATCGCGGTGATCCTCTCCGGAACCTCAATGGATGGTGTTCAAGGACTGAAGGCCATAAAAGCGGAAGGTGGAATCACAATTGCTCAAGACGAAAAATCAGCTAAGTATTACGATCTACCGCGTAGCGCGGTCGCCGCGGGCTTCGTGGACCTAATACTCGCCCCCAAGGAGATAGCCCAGGAACTCACCAAGATTAGCGAACATCCCTACGTTCCGTACTTGGAGACGGAAAAAGCGGAAGAGCTGTTGCCTCAAACCGACCTGGAAAAGATCTTCAGCCTCTTGCGAAAGGGCAAGGGAGTTGATTTCACCGACTACAAACACGCAACAATTAAGAGACGAATCCTGAGACGGATGCTAATTCTCAAGATTAACAGGATGGAGAATTACCTGAACTATTTGCAGACAAACCCCAGCGAGCTGAACTCCCTCTTCCAAGATATTCTGATCAACGTTACCGCGTTCTTCCGTGAGCCTGCTACCCTCGAGGCTCTGAAAACCGAGATATTTCCTAACATTCTGAAAAACAGGCCCGCTAAAGACTCCGTCAGAATATGGATTCCCGGCTGTTCGACTGGTGAAGAGGTCTACTCGGTTGCCATAAGTCTACTCGAGTACCTGGACCATGCCCGCGTCAAGCCGCCAATCCAGATCTTCGCCACAGACGTAAACGAGAACGTGCTAGAAAAGGCGCGGCAGGGCGTGTACAGCACATCCCCGTCCATCTCCGCAGAACGACTACGACGCTTCTTTGTTAAGACGAACGGCTCCTACCAGATAAACAAGACAATCCGGAAGATGTGCGTCTTCGCGAAGCAAAACGTAACGGCCGACCCACCATTCTCGAAGCTTGATCTCATCGTCTGTAGAAACTTGCTAATCTACCTCGGGCCGCCTCTGCAGAAGAAACTGCTTCCAATATTCCATTACGCACTCAAACCCACCGGCTTCCTCGTCCTCGGAGACTTCGAAACAATAGGGGAATTCGACAACATCTTCAGTGTAGCGAACAAACGGCTCAAGATCTATTCCAAGAAGCCTATGGTTCCACGGACTCCACTCGACTTCTCGATGAAATACGGGATTGAACTTGGGCACGTTAACAGATCAGAGGCCCGGCCGATTGAAGGTCTAGTCCCAGAACAGGCCATCTTCAAGGAAGCAGACCGGATCTTGTTAACCAAATACTCCCCTGCTACCGTCATCGTGAACAGCGACTTGGAGATTATCCAGTTTCGCGGACGCACAGGTCTCTACCTCGAACCTGCGCCGGGGAAAGCCAGCCTCAACGTTCTGAAAATGGCCCGGGAAGGATTGATGACAAACTTGCGCGCGGCATTAGATCGTGCCAAGACGAGTGGCGACATCGCTAGGAAGAAAGAGATTGCCATCAAATCAGATGGTAAATATGTCGACGTCAACCTAGAGGTAATTCCCCTGAAGACCTCGACAAACCTTCCCTACTTTCTAATAGCGTTCGAAGAAGCATTGCCAAGGCCGATCCCAGGCCTAACAACGGGCAGAGCCCGGGCCGCAAAGTATGTGAGGGACCAGATGACCGAGGATCGCAAGCTCCTACACCTCGAACAGGAACTTTCTGCAAACAAGGAGTATCTGCAGTCAATCATACAGGACAACGAGTCGGCCATAGAAGAATTGAGGGCCGCCAATGAGGAAATACAATCGAGCAACGAGGAACTTCAAAGTACCAATGAAGAGCTTGAGACAGCCAAAGAGGAGCTTCAGTCCACAAACGAAGAGCTGACCACGGTTAACGAAGAACTACAAAACCGGAACGTCGAACTCACCCAGGTCAATGATGACATAACAAATCTTCTGGTTAGCGCGAACCTTCCGATCATCATGCTGGGTAACGACCTTCGGATACGCCGTTTCACCCCCCATGCAGAAAAGATGTTCAGCCTGCTCGCAACCGATGTCGGACGTTCGATTATCGACATCAATCTGAACCCGAAGACTCCCGATATCGGCTCTCTGGTTACCGATGTAATAGACAGCGTTACCCCCAAGGAAATAGAAGTCAAAGACAACAACGGCCGCTGGTATTCCATCTGGATAAGGCCTTACAGGACTGCAGACAACAAGATCGACGGTGCCGTGATAGCCTTCGTCGACATCGACCGCATAAAGCAAGCCGAGGAGGATCTCAGGGCTCACACGGAACAATTAGAGGAGGTGGTTGAGGAAAGAACAAGGATGCTGAGGAACTCAACTCGTATGGCCGCGATCGGTGAGACAGCAGGGATGGTAGGCCACGATCTCCGCAATCCGCTCCAGACGATAATCAACACGATCCATCTAGCGATGGAGAACGCAAAATCCGGAGAAGCCCCTCAGAACTTGCGCATAGAGAAAACGCTCGAAACAATTCGAGACCAAGCCGATTTTATGAACAAGATCGTCTCCGACCTGCAAGACTACGCCAGACAACCGAAGCCTTCTTTTGTCGAATACGACCTCCAAGGCCTTATTGACGACACGCGATCCTCGATCGCAATACCCAAAACTGTGGAGGTCTCCACGTCGCTTGAGCCTGACTTTCCCAAACTGACCGTCGATCCAAACTTGCTCCGCCGAGCCTTCACCAACATAATCGCGAACGCTCTACAAGCAATGCCCGATGGTGGTCAGCTAAAGATAAAGGCGTGGAAGAACAACGAGGTAGCCGCGATCAGCTTCCAAGACACCGGAAAAGGAATCCCGGAAGACATCAAGGCCAAGATCTTCAACCCACTCTTCACTACCAGAGAGAAAGGGGTGGGACTTGGGCTGGCCGTCGCCAAGCTGTTGATCGAATCTCACCACGGCGACATCAAAGTCTCAAGCAAAGTTGGAGAGGGAACAACCTTCACGGTCGAGATACCAGTCGACCGAAAGATGTGATCCGATAATGGAAAGAAAGAGTATCCTCATCGTCGACGACGACCCAGGAATCTTGAACAGCTTCAAGGAAATCCTGGAACCAGAGGGCTATAGGGTCGACACGGCCGAGACCGGCTCCGAAGCCCTCGAAAAGTGCAAAGCTCGACTCTACAATATGGCAATCATCGACATCAACCTACCGGACACGGACGGGACAGAACTACTCCCTAAGATCCACGGGATGCTTCCTAAAGCGAGGAAAATCATCCTCACGGGATATCCGACTCTGGATAACGCCGTCGGCTCCTTAAATCAACAAGCAGATGCCTACATCATCAAGCCTGTCAACCCTAAAGATTTCCTCAAGGTGATTGCGGAGAACATGAATAAACAGACAGAAGCTGATTCAATGACTGAAGACAAGGTAGTCGGTTGGATAGAATCTCGTTACGAAGAAACCAAACGAAACCGGAGTCCACGCAACGTTCCCGCCTCCTCGCATGTGCCAGAGATCGAAGAATAGAATCACTTTTCTGGGTCGAAGCCCGCGAGGCCGGAAGCAGCGGTCGTAAAGTCGACGTTCGACGGAGGCTCCGCAAAACCGGATAAAGGGGCATATTTCGGCCTGTGATCGGGATCGCTTGTTGCAAAGGAATCGTTTGTTTGAAATCGGTGCGATAATCTTAGCCGTCGGCGCTGTCGTTTCCTTGATCGGCGGTTACGGCGAGGTGAGCTACATCCAATGTTTGCCATCCGGAGGATCCGCATGCGCTACGAACACACAGTACATCACCGTTTTCCTGGCCAACTCAGAAATGCTGTCAGTAGGATTGAGTATCGTTCTTGTCGGAGCGGTCATCACGATCGGCGGCACCATAACGAATTATCTAGCCAAATTGAGTGATGAGCTAAAAGCAAATATGATCCCGACACGACTGTGCCCAAAGTGTGGGGCCCAAGTCGCTGGAACCTCAAAGTTCTGCCAGAGTTGTGGAAACAAGTTAGGAGAATAAGACATATTCACAAAACGACCCCAAGACTTCGTTGAACGACCACCAAGACCATAGTCGGCAATTCGCTTCTCAGACCTACTTTGACTAGCTCTTCGAATAGGATTCTATATCTAGTCTCTCTGAACCACGCTACCAACGATGGTTCAGTCTACGTCCTGTCCAGCCTATTTCCCATTGTCTTGGCGCTGTTCAATATCTCCGTCTTCCAAATAGGCATCATCGTCGCACTTGGCTACTTGGTAAATATCCTGTTCCAGCCGGTGGTCGGCCATTACAGTGAAGGAAGAGATCCTGGAAGGCTTCTCGCGATCGGAATATCAGTCATCACAGTCTCGGTGATCTCCTTCGTCTTTGCAACAGGTTTCCTGAGTCTACTCGCCTCAGTGATTCTTCTACGATTGGGCTCCAGCTTCTTCCATCCGGTTGGAATATCCACTATCTCGAAATCGTACGGCGGTCCAAGATTGCAGAAGTCTATGGGATTTCAGAGCGCCTTCGGCAACATCGGCGTCCTACTTGTGTTCTTGACTTCAGCCCCTCTCTATCTGGCAGTTGGCTGGCGCCCAACATTCGTCGTGTTTGCCGTCTGGACCCTAGCTGACGTAATTCTAACGCTGACCTTTCTACGTGGTCAGCATTCCGCGGCATCTAACGACTCTCAAACTCGAACTAGCTCGAAGCCGCAAACAAAGCGGACGATTCCTCTCTTCTTCGTCCTTGCGGCTTTCATTTCTGGTGGATCCTACGCGGTGATATTGAACTTCGCGAACATCTTTCTGGGAACTCACGCACACTTGGACGTTTCGCAGGCGAACCTCATAGTCTCCGCCTTCATTGCCTTCGCGTCCTTGGGAGCAATTGCAACTGGAGGCTGGAGTCGGTTCGTCCCGACGAATGTTCTCCTAGCCATCTCCTACGTCGTTGCCTCGGGTTCCATTGCTGCCTTCACGCTGCTTTCGCGAAACACGGTTCTTGCTACGATAACTCTGCTCGCCACCGGATTCTCAATCTCCGCTACGTATCCTCTGACGTACACGGAGTTGTCTCGCTACTTGGGTTCAATGGGTCATCATTCTGGACGATCTTTCGGAGTCCTCTCTTCAGGTCAGACGATAGGCGCGTCGATTCTTGGACTGGCCAGCGGATACGTCTCCCAATTCTTGGGCTTGGAGGTGTCATTCGGAGTTGTAGGCTTACTCGCCCTGATTGGAGGTGTTTCGGCCGCTTTCTGGATCAAGAGTCGAAGACCGAAGAGCTTAATAAGCGATATCGGATAAACGATATCGGAACTAAATACCATGTGGGGGCATAGGCACTGGGGCGGAATGAGGCGGGGCTGGCTTAGACCCTGGGTAATCTCCATGATCGGACGCTCACCCAAGAACGGAGCGGAGATCATCGATGAGATCGAGAAGATGAGCTGGGGGGGCTGGCGTCCGTCACCGGGATCGATCTATCCACTTCTAAAGGACATGGTTGACGAGGGGGCAATCCGACAGAGAGAAGATGGCCGGTATGAACTAACCGACAAGGGCAAGGATGAGGGAACATTTCCTTTCGGCTTTCCATTCTCACAACGACCCAACTCTGTCGATTCCATGGTTAGCGAGATGAGAGATTTTGTCTCATACTTCGAGGATCTAGCCAAGTCTAACGCTTCCAAGATATCCGAGTACAAAGACAAGCTGAAGGAAGTGGCGGACAGATTGACGAGACTGTTCGAATAGAGCGCATCTCATCTCGCATGTCTCCCAACATCTCTTTTATAGTTAATTTATCGAACTTCTCCGCAGCTATTTCTTAGGTCCCGAACGTTGAGTCCTGTCCCCAGCCGCGCCTTTCGCGAAATTCTTGGCACTGAAACTCGCGTTTCCAACTACCTAGGCATTTTATACATGACCAACCCCAACGGCTAACGGAGGAAGAACGCGAGTCGGGATCGACCTCGCCTGACCGTTGAAGGCAGTAATCCTCGCAGGAGGAGAAGGAACTCGTCTACGTCCTCTCACATTTACGCGGCCCAAGCCAATGCTTCCGCTGGGTCCAAACCCGATAATCCATTACGTGCTGTCCCACCTGTCCCGGAATGGGTTCAAGGATCTCATCATAATCCCAGGATACTTGAAAGATCAGATAATGGGGTACGTCGGCGATGGATCACACTTCGGAGTCCGAGTAACATACGTTGTCGAGCCAGAAGGAGTCACGTTTGGAACAGCTGGAAGTCTGAAGCTGGCCGCCCATCTTCTCGAGGAGACTTTTCTCGTCGTCCAAGCCGATGTGGTCAGCGAAATATCGCTTACGGACATGGCGAGGTTCCATTCTGATAGACAAGGCGAAGTATCCATCGCGCTCACCACCGTGGAGGATCCATCTGCTTACGGAGTCGCGATTGTGGACGAGGAGAATGAGATCACCCGGTTTGTCGAGAAACCGGCCCCGGGTACCGTTCCAAGCAATCTGGTCAGCACGGGCTTCTACATCCTCGAGCCGGAAGTCTTGGACTATGTCGAGAATGAAAAGTGGGATTTCGCGAAAGACCTGTTCCCGTATTTGATGAGACTAGGCGAGCATCTCTTCGGCTACACGTCTGATTCATTCTGGGTGGATGTTGGGGAATTGAAAGGGTATCTGAAGGGGGTAAACTGGGTCCTTCGAAGTCTTACTACAGACCCGCCCAAAGATGCAAGGTTGATCGGAAGCCCAAGTGAGCCAGTGTTTGCCAGAGGCAATGTCAAGATTGGCCGAGGGTCCCAAATGCTGGGTCCCGCATGGATCGATAACGAGACCTCGTTAGGAGAGAATGTCCAGATCAAACCTGGAACGGTACTGAAAGAAAACTCCCACCTGATGTCAGGGACCAGCTTCGAGACTGGAGTCGCGTTCGAGAATACAGTATTCGGACGAAACTGCTCAATAAAATCAACAGTAATCGGCGAAAGGGCCGTTATCGGCAACGAAGTCTCGATTGATCGAGCAATAATAGGACAGGGCTGCAACATCGGAAACAAAGCAAGGATACTCCCTGGAAGCAAGCTCTGGCCCAACACCCGAGTCGAAGAGGGCGACACAGTTGACGGAATCATAGCGGTCCCGCGGGACAAGTCATTCTACTTTGACACCGGCCTCGGACAATACTCGGGAATACTGGCATCATCAATTCAAGAGTTCCTCGACGCTCTCAAGATAGTCCCTCTAGAAGCGCTGGAGCATCACATCGGACGCAGGGACCTTGAAAAGTGGACGAAAGATGTCCTCGGCTCTATCCAACTCGCAGATAACATCAGGACAGTAAGAAGATCACAGCCCATGGGAGAGGATTTGAGGCTAAAATTGGTCGCGGTCGTTAAAGAATGGGCGGATAGAGTCTCATCCCAGGAACCTCCATCGGACCATCAGAAGCAGATTGACCCTCCCGTAACCACCATCTAGCGCAGACTAAAGATCGGAATTATCGTGTTGTAAACTGTCCGGGGTGGGATACGACTACTGGGGTTGAGACTTTGGCGCCAGTCTCTCTTTGCCGATCGCAAGAATTAGGAGCACGATTCCGATAGCGAACAGTTGAAGGCTAATCGCCATGGACACGACGGGATTGATTCCGCGCTTCCAAATCTCATAATTGAAATAGGCAGGAAGAATAATCATCCCTGCAGCCACTATCACGAGGGCTCCGCGGAGGATCTTTGCGAGATCGGAGTCTCCGAAGCGAACAGCGTTCATTGCGACTGAACCCGTGATGAGTGGTCCACGCCTCTTTCCCATATATGAACGCTTATTCTTTCACCATGACCTTTCGAGCGATCGTAACGTACGCCGTGTGCCCGATCATCCGCGACTCGGGTCGCACCTTCCCGGCTTCCGTCTTGAACTCCCGCATCAACAACTCAACTGCCTCGAGAACAAGGAACCCGCCCTTCCTTAACGCGTCAGCGAGTTTCTCCAGCTGGTTAACCGTGGGCGTGAAGCCTGCAAGCATTCCCCCGCCCGCTAGAGCATCCCATGCAGGGGCCACCATCTTCCAAGGATCACCTAGATCGATTACAGCGGCGTCCGCGTTCAGTTCCAAGAATCCCTGTGATGGATCGATGTTTCGAAAAGTGATCAGATTTGATAGACCAGTCTTTTCCACGTTCTTCTTCGCCGACCTCAAGAACTCCTCCCGATTCTCGTAAGTGTACACGCGACCATCCGGTGCGACAGCTTGAGCCAAAGCACCGGTTAGAGCGCCACTACCTGTGCCTACCTCAACGACAATATCTCCATTCTTCAGCCCCAGCTGGTAGACTGCATAGCCGATGTCTTTGGGATACATTATCTGGGTGGGCCGGTTGAACGAGTTCACCAGCTCCAACAGCCGGGGCTTGAACACGGCTAGGGATTGTCCCAGGCTAGTCTTGACGAATGCTCCATACTCTAGCCCGACAAGGTCTTTGAGATCAAGATACCCCCGGTGAGTATGGAATCGTCCCTCCCCCGCGCGAGCAATCCAATTGCGGCGAGCGTCCTGGTAGAGGAAAACGAGATCACCCTGCTGAACGGAACCTGTCAAACTCAGATTCCCAGTACACTGACGAAGTTTAAGGGTTCTAGAAGATACTGTTGCTTGTCTATCCTTTCAGCGCTTTGAAGACTGCTTCAGCCTTTGAGGCGCTAACCAGTTTCACTGTGATCGGGTCCCGCGAATCATTTACGCGAATTCGAAGCACTGCAATCCCCACTCTCCACCAAGCCACCACAAGCGATCCGACAAAGACGACGAGCCCAGCTAACAGTGCAACATCATACGGGAATAAAGGCAATGGCAGCATTCTCGTTCCTGGAAACCACCAGATCAGAAAGCTAGCAATTGCGCCGAGTACTGCGAATGTCAACGGTGGAAGGAGGCTCTTGGTAATCAACTCCAGAGTATTGATGCTCGCCGTCGGCACGTTCATGAACTTCTCACCCGTCGCAAACCTCTTTCCAACCAGAAGACGCGTATCAGTGACGTACACCTGATAATTGACCCCGGCACAATGAGCCAAAACATTCTCCGGGCCAACCAAGCGTTGAAGGTTGGACAAGTCTTCCGGAGAAGAATCCACAATTTTCCGTTTTACCATGCTGTAACCCGAGCCTCGAACCTATCCCACACGTCCCAAATTCTGAAAGATCCGACACACATGCTGACTAGATGTGAGAGTCCACGCGAGTCGAGCTACGGTTTCAGACGCCTCTCAAACACCCGGCCATTCGGCCTGTCCTCCGCAAAAACCTGGCCCTGAAACCGTGAGACTCGTACATCTCCGGTAAGCCACGCATCTGGAGGAAGATCGGCCTTCAAACAACACTGCGAAAGGAACTCCTCGCTATCAAACCCTTCGTCAACAGCCACCTGTGGCAATAGTAGCCCGTGGCTCCCCATGCCTTCAACCATCAAACCGTCCCTTCCCACCTGAATATTTTCTCTCAGATCGAGAGGGTTCTTCACCCAGATAGGTTCCATAGCAGAGAGCACAGTCGCTTCCATCACGATCCTCTTCTGCAACTCTTCTAGAGTTACTGGTTCAAAGCGGAAGTCGGTCGTCGCAGCCTCCACTGCAGCAATCCTAACCTGTTCGAGCAATGATCGAGTTGGAAAGGGTATCCCAATACATCCCCGCAGATTCCCACGATTGACGTGGTCGAGGAGGGTTACGAATACTCCTCTTTCTTCTTCCAAGCTAGGAGTCACGTCACCCAACGACTGGAGTTCTTCTCCTGACAGGTGAGTTTCAACAGCGGCACGGGCAGTTTTCACCAATAGTGCACCTTCTTCTTCAGTTAGCATTTCATGTCCTTCTCTTCTAGTGAGGTTATCTTTCGGGCCTCTTCCAGTGTGTGGCGTATCTGTTTCCAGTGGCTTCCAACCCAATACGTCTTCCCACACCCGCCATTATTGCACCTCCAGAATCGATCGTGGAGTTCGAGACTCTTTGCCGGAACCGCATTGGAGGCTTCTTCCCTAGATATCTCGTGGAGTTCCGCACCACATTCCGGGCACCTAGTTCCGGCCATGTCTATCTCGAGACGAATGCCCAGCTCCTTGGCTAACTGCCCTAGTCGGGCTTCCTCTGTTCCACCAAGCACCAACACTGAGTGAATGCTCTTTGCAAGTGCCCGATTGTAGAGCTCTTCATCCCGCGTCAACAGGAAAGCATCGGGCGTCCGGGAGCTTTGCAGAAGACCGTTGTCGTCAGCCTTCGAGTCATACTCCGTTACGTATCCAAGCATTCTGAGCCAGCGAGCCAATCCTCCGAGCATTCCGTCGACTACAAACCTCAAGATGAAAACCCTCTCCCCAACACTGAGCCCGAGCCTTTTCTAGCGATCAGCTCTCCCTCCATATAGACGACCCTGCCACCGACAATGGTAGAGTGGACCGCCCCCCGTGTCTTGAATCCGTCAAAAGGCGAAAACTTCGCTTTCGAAAAGAAGTTGGCCGAATCTATCCTAGATTTCTTCTTCAGATCAACCAAAACCACGTCTCCGTCCGCTCCCCTCCGAAGCTTGGCCTTGGACTTGAGACCGAAAATCCTTGCAGGATTCTCACAGAGAACCTTCACAAGCAGTGAGAGATTCATCTCCTGTCGGTTGACCAAGGTCAGCATCAAAGGCAAGGTCGTCTCCAGTCCCGGGACCCCCGGCGGACTACTGCTCGCTGATTGTTCCTTCTCCTTGATTGTGTGCGGAGCGTGATCGCTAGCGATGACGCTAGCGAGACCGGTAAGTGTAGAGTTGAGCAGGCTACGCCTAGTCTCATCAGATCTTAACGGTGGAACCATCCAGGCTCTCCAGCCAAGCCTGGACAAGAGTTTCTTGGAGAGAAGGATGTGATGAGGCGTGACCTCACTAGTCGACCTCGCGGAAGACCTGATTTTCTCAATGCTAGAACTGAGCGTCAGATGGCAATAGTGAACCTTGCAACTGACCTTCTTCTGAATTCTCAAGAGTCGGTCGACAGCACGAGTCTCCAAGGTTGGCGACCGAGCCTCTGCTACTTCTTCGAAACTATCCAATTGGTTTGAGTTCTCTGGAGCGGCTAGATCTTCTGCGTGAACTGTTACCGGCATATCGACGCGTCCAGCGGCCCGCATCATTTTCTCTATTACCTGATCAATCTGGACCTCTAACGGTGCGATAGGCTTCGGCAAGTACAGCTTGAGCGAAAATGCTCCCGCACCCGCCAAGGATTCTATAGCTTGAGCATCAGACACTGCTGCCGCGTGAAAACCCACATTGACGTAGGTCTTCTGAGTCGCCACTTTCTGCTTTTCGATCAGACGTTTAGCTGAGTCGGTGGGTGGAAGAGTATTCGGCATGTCCAAGACAGTCGTGAATCCTCCAGCCGCTGCCGCGGCGGTGCCAGTTGCAAAGTCCTCCTTGTAGGCGAGTCCCATGTCCCTGAGGTGAACGTGAACGTCTATGGGTCCCGGTAGGGCTTTGAGTCCTGAGGCATCAAGCGTCTCAATGCCAACGTCAGTCATCCTCCGGGCTACTCGTTTTATCCGGCCCGCTTCGATGAGAATGGAACCTCTCGTGAAGCCGTTTCCATTCCAGATGTCTGCATCTTTGACCAGAATACTCCGGTCTTCCGAGTCTACTGTTGCCTCAGTTCTCGTCTTCGACCGGGCCAAGTTCCTTTGCGCAGTCCTGACAGAGGAAGACTCCATCCTTCTGGACTAGAGCTTCTGACCAAGTCTCACACTCGTCGCAATAGCCTGACAGACGGGAGGTGCTAGTTCGAGGGGTTCGTCCCAGTCCGGCTTGACTCTTCTCCGAGGCGAGATCGATTATTGCTGGAGTAACTTCTAGAATGTCCTTCATTGTCAAGATTCCCGTGAGTTTTCCATCCTCCATGACCGCGAGTCTTCGGATCTTCCGTTGGTTCATCAGCTTCGCTGCGTCGGTGACATTAGCCCCGGACTTGATCGTCACGACTGGTTTGGACATGGCTTCGCTCACAGTTACCTTCGACGGCACGAGATTCTTGGCTGCGATTCTCTGAACAATGTCTCGTTCAGTAATTATCCCGATAGTCTCTCCTTTCCTACCGGAGACTAGCACGCAACCGATGTTATATTTGGCCATCAGTTTCGCGACATCAGCTGCAGTGTCTGACTCTCTCGCGGTGATGACGGGCCTTGTCATGATGTCTCGTACGATAATGGCTCCTGGCTCGGTCTCGTGCACCGACAAGGCAGAGCGGCCTGGTGTCTCGGCTTCTATAAAATCTTCATGCGAACTTCACAGTGTTTTTCCCGCAAAACGTTATCAGCACGATGGAAGTCGGCCTGCTTCGAGCTTTGTCGAGTACAGGGTCGAACCTAGCTGTTCAGACAGCGAAGGAGGGGTTCATCGGCCGTCTGCCTCCAGCCTCACTCGTCTACTGGATTCGGCTTGGCTTTGGAGTACTAGCTGGAGTCATCTACAACCTTGCGGGTTTCGGCTCGTTGGGAGTGGGTCTGGGCACGCTGAGCATGATCACCGTTGGAATAGGAGTCTATTCTGTCTCTATCTTTCTGGTGAAGAATCTTCTGGGATATGGGCCTGAGGTGCTGAAGGGTCCGAACAAGCACGTGACGATTGGTATGGGGTCCTACATTATCTGGATGATCTTCACGACGATTCTACTGTATACTGTTCTAAACCCTCATCCTTCTTAGCAGGTTCCTTCTTTTCTACCGTCGCCGGCAGCGTCGCGGAGGTAGGAGTTGCCGCGCTCTTCAACGAAGATAGAAGCGTGACATAGTCCTCCAAGGCTTTGAAGTATCCTCGGTCGTATTCTCCGTGAATCTCGTTAGTTGCAAACTCTCCGAACTCTTTCCGGAGTTGTTTGATCGATTCTTCGCCGCGGGTCGCAAGAACTCTTGGGAGGTAGATGTACTTGTCATCATTGGTCCGGTATGTCAACAGCAGGCCTTCTAGAGCCTTGACGTATCCCTTGTACCACAGAGCGTTCTCTGCTTTCTGTCGGATCGCGTCAAGTTCCTTCTCCGCATCCGTCCAGGCTCGCGCTTCCACGTTCTGGAAGAATCGGTTGACGGAGTCTGCTGGAATTGAACTGTTTGATTTTACCGACGACGTTTGACCTCGTCCTCCTCTGACACGTCGAGTATGCCTGTCTCGGTGACCTTGAATATTCTTTCACCCTCGGGAAGGTATGGGCTAGAGACTAGGCGCGCGATCCTGATTGGACCACTAGCCGCGCGGCGTAGAAAGACTCGGGTGTGGCTTGTGTGGGCTACAATGTGGCCACCGACGGCATCCACTGAATTAGCGAAGAACTGATCGGGCTTCGACATGACCTGGTTGGTCACAACCGCAACAGCGTTGAATCCTCTAGCGAGTCGTATTAGCCTGTGCATGTGATTGTTCAAACGCTGCTGCCGCTCGGCCAGCATCTCTCTTCCTAGGTACTCGCTTCTGAAATGAGACGTTAGCGAGTCGATTATTATGACTCGTATGTTGTTGTCCTTGATTATCTGATCCGCCTTCTCTAAGAGAAGGACTTGATGATCGGAGTTGTATGCTTCTGAGTAAATTATCCTCTGAGCAACATCGGTCGCCTCAAGCCCCGCGGACTTTGCCATCCGGACGATCCACTCGGGACGGAAAGTCTGTTCCGTGTCAAGGTACAAGGCACCGCCATCAAGACCGCCCTTGTCTACTGGAAGCTGCACATTGACGGCTAGTTGATGGCAGAGGATTGACTTGCCAACCCCATACTCCCCATACACTTCTGTAATCGTCTGAGTTTCTAGTCCACCGCCAATCAGCTCGTCGAAGGATTTGCTGCCGGTCGTGAGTCGTAGGACATTGGCCTTCATCCTCATCAGCTCGTCAGCTCTGATGAACGACAGTGAGATGCTGTCGCGGGCTACGCCGATGATCTTGGCGGCCTGCTTCTCGCCGATCCCAGCCGGGACTAGTTCTCTAATCGTGGCTGTTGCCAGACTCTCAATCGTATGAAATCCGAGTTCTTTCAGCTTGTCTGCGGTTGATGGACCGACGCCCGGGAGGTCTTCTACAACTTCGTATTTCCGGGCTGTTTCTTGAGTCACCATGGCTCACTTGGAGAGCTGAACCTGTTTTCGGTCTGCGCCGTATTTTAATCTGCGAGACATGACCTATCTCTGATTTAGCTCGTAGATTGACGCGAAGATAATCCCTGTCACGGGTCAATGTTCCGTGTTTCAGGTTTCACTGGTTACAGCACGCTTATGGTGATTGCGGAGATGGGCGTCTTGCGTTGAGGATTATTGGGGGTTGAGGAGGAGGCCCAACCCAAGAAGAGTGGAAGTAGAAGGTACATCGAGACTTTGTTGGGCTGGCATGGAGAAGACTCCGCGGGGAGCAACCTATACCAGACCACACTCCTCACATCCATAATCGAATATGGAATCATATTGTTCTTCGGAATCTGGATAGTCAGCGAATATTTCGCCAACATCTACGAACAGCAATACTTCGGATCATTCGACCCAGTATTCCTAGTAGTCGTACTGATGATCGCCTCAGCCTACGGTTTCACCCGCCTTATCTCAACCATACGGACCGTACTGAAACCTCCCAAGAAAACTAGCAGACCAGAGGACGACTACTAAATGGTAAAGATCCGAATCGGAACCACAATCAGCTTCCTTGTCAACCTATTCCTCAGCTTCTGGCTAGTAAACCAGTATCTGAACGATATCTACTTCCAGAACTACGTCAACGCCTCCATCGGACCCTATTCACCCTTCATAGTTCTCACGATCGGCCTCGGCGGAGGCTCCGGCTTCGGCTACATGCTGCTCAAGAGACGGCACGGAGACCAGGGCCTCATCGGAAAGATCCAGAAATCAAAATCCTTCAAACCAGGATCACTACTCTCAACCGGGACCCCGACCGCGTCCCCATCGAGACAGATCCTTCCTACCGGCGCACCGCCCTCTTCTGCATCAAAGCACACAGTCTACACAGTCCCACCGTTGCCAAAGAGTTCAACCCCCAGCAGTCCAAGATCAAGCCCGAGCGTGAGCTGGTCAACAGGCGCCAAGCCTTCAGCTGAAACCTTCCCTGGCCAGAAGCAGGACGCTGTTGGCAAGAGCGCATCCGCGGTCCTTCAGACCTTGAGAGCAGAGGCGTCCAAACCGACCTCTTCGCCATTCCAACCAACGTCTCAGAACCAACCTGCCCCGACAATGCGCCAACCAACTGAACCCTCAATGCGTCCTGCACCAAGCTCCAGCTGGAACCCTCCTTCATCAAACATGAACGAAGGGAGGTCAGATTCCGGGCCGACCTTTCAGAAACCAGGACTCGACACGTCAGCAAGGCAAGGCGTACCCTTCCCCTCTGCCCCAGGTCAGCCTCAGAGTTCACAGTCCTCTCCCGTCCCATCAAAATGGGGTCCCCCAGACCGTCCCGCTATCGGTCCATCATCGGATACCGGTGGAGTAAGATCCATCCCGCCACTGCCCACCAAATGGACCCCACCATCAGGATCCACCACCCCACAGAGCTCCCCGCCCCCACAGACGATTCCTCGACCAGGCCCAATGCCCATGAGACCCCCGGTTCCCCCAACCCAGGGCGGACCCCGCCCATTTGTCATACAAGGTCCAGGACGACCTGGAGAACAGCGCCCGATGGCACCCCCAAGACCATTCGGCGCCGGTCCACCTCGGCCTCCACCACCCGGAATGGGAACCCCACCTGGACCCGGTCAACCTGGACCTCGACCACCTGCTCCTCTGGGCGGACCAATGCCAATGCCTCAGCCTTGGAAGCCTCCTACGCAGACTCCAGACAAGGAATCAGCAGACTCCTTGACAAGATCCGAATCATTCGGTGATCTGTCCTCGACAAAGCCCGGAGCTGAATCCAAGAACCCTCCACCAGCGGCTGGCGGCGGAGGAGAGATGGACTGGGACACAGCCCTAGACACGATACTGAAGACTCTCCGGAAAGACAGAGGAGTTGGAGAGGCAAAGTAGGGACTTTGACCCATCCGAGCCAGTTACAGCAAGTCTTAGGCTCTACGAAAGCAGAGTTCCGCTTGCGGCTCCTAGAAAGGAGGGATGGATAGTTTGAGGAGACTCCTTATCAAACTCGTAGCCATAGAGACCGCCCTAGTAGGCTGGCTCTCATACTGGCTCTTCCTAGTCTACGCCAACAACCCCTCAGTCGCCGACCAACTGGCCAATAGTCTGCAGAGATTCCCGCAGCTATCCTTCAGCACCATCGACATCGCAGTCATGGTGATAATCGCAACACTCGCCATCACACTAGCATTCAAGTTCCAGAGAGGCCTACGACCCGGCATTCGCCTAGAAAGAGCACTCCAGATGCTGGAGAACCTAATGAAACGCAACCTCATACTAGAGTCACAGGTCGCCGAACTGAAAATAGAAAAAGTTCACCCAAGCCCAATAGTCACAACAACTCCCACAGTCACTCCTACTACTAGCGAGCCTCGGCCGGGATCATGGGAGAAAGCGTTCCGAACACCCCTGGAAGCCGGCCCGCCAATGACCGCGAGATCCGCGGCAACAAATCGCGAGGACCTTCCCTTCGGGCGTGAAACAGGAGTTCCACCACCGAGAATCGAGCCCATACCACCACCAAACACGTCAGCTCTCATGAAACCAATCATGATAACGGAGAGAACCACTGAAAAGCCAACACCCCAGACGGTAATTTCCGAACGAAGCTTCGACAGACCAACGACGACTCCACCACCGGCTCAGAGCGCTTCGAGTTGGGAGGATAGTCCCAAATTCATCGGAGAATCTCGGGGAATCCTCATGCCTTCATCTCCCACCAGAAAGGCCCCATCGGTCTCTGATTCTGGGGGATTGAGACAGCCCTACATCCCAGCACCTGCACCGAAAATTGTCCCGCCAAATGTCATCGTCGGACCGATGACCATCCCTCCAGTCCCCAAGATTATCTCCCGACCCCCTCGCCCACCAGGTCTGCCCAGGGGCACGCCGCCGAGCGCCAGTCCCCGATCTAGCTCAGAAGCCAGTAAACCCCGGCTAGACGCTCCACCAGTCGATCCAAATCTAGTCAAACCATCTGCTCTTGAAGATATCACGACAACTCAGGAGAAATCCGAGAAAACACAGTCCAAGTCGGACGATAAGACCACAGACGCGACAAGCGCTAAGGACAGCATGAAGCCGTCCGAAACGGCGAAGAAGAAGTTTCCATACGAACAAGACTGAAAGACATCAGCAAGAGATTCTGGGGAGTCTTCTGTCCAGCACTAACTCTTCTCTTCAGGTCTTTCCCCGAGCCATCCCCTCAAAGCTTTCTGATCGGACCGCGCATGCCTCTGCAACGTCTCCAAACTCTTCTGCAATGTCAGGGGCTTGAACTCGATCCTCATCCTCTCCACCGTCGGTAGAACGCCCTTCGCGAGGGACGGCGCGACGATGATCGGTCGAAGCTTCTTACCCTCCGCCGGAGAGAGATACTTCAGATATTCCACCAGTTGCTTGACAGCCGCGGCTCCCGCCGGATCCTTCTTAATCTCAATGACCACCGTATTTCCCTGCGAGTCAATACCATAAACATCCACAAAACCAGGCGCAACCTTCTTCTCGAAATCAATCACTCGCAGCCCCTGCTCGATCAAACTCGGCTCCGCAAGGATCGCCTTCTGCATCTCCTCCTCGCTCGAGTGAAGGACAAACTCAGCCTCATCCTTCAGACGAAACGCGCCGAGAAACTCAACTCTGTCCATTTCGATAACGAGCGTCTCCAAGGGGCTCGGCCGGACAGCCTTCACGATCAGACGCCCGTTCTCAATCCGGGTCTGAAACACGCACCCGGACGGCTGCCAGTTAACAGGCTGATAGTCCCGGCCCCTATGAACAAGCACGCAACCATCCCCCTTCAGAACGACCAGTCGTTCACCCTCCCCCATATCGCTGCCTGTCCGGCCGGAATATGTGACAGTACAGTTCGCAACTATCGTCACCATCATTCGAGCCTCCAGCGCTTTCACTAGTTCCGAACGAGCCTGATCGAGCTCGGGAGAGACCAAGACCGGCATCTATTATCGCGCCAGAAAGATTCAACTCTCCATCCGCAATATATCAGTATGATTTGGAAAAAGACGAGAGACAAGTCGCAGAATGGTACAACACACTCTCCAGCTCATACGACGAACTCTACGGAAAAGAACAATCAAAAAAACACCAAGCCGTCCTAGAAGTCCTCGAGAACAGACGGTTCCAAGTTCTCGTAGACATCGGATGCGGAACAGGCACCTTCCTCAAACAAGCAGAAGGGATGTACGATTATGCAATAGGCATCGACCTCTCAACCGGGATGCTGCAAATCGCGAAAAATAGAAAGACCCCTAACACCGACTATATCCTAGCAAGCTCGTCATCGCTGCCCCTCAAGAACGCTTCATCAGATTGCACAGTCTCCATCTCGACAGCGAAGGCTGAGCCGAAGCTTCCAATACTCCTCGCTGACCTTGAAAGAATTAGCCGCGAAGACTCGTTCCTAGCGTTCACGCTCTTCCAGCAGCCTGGACTGCCAACTCCCGCGTCCCTTGCCAGCCGTGCGCGATTTACGATAATATCTGAGCGAGAGACCCTCTGTTTTCTCCGTCTAGCAAGCAACCTGAAATGTTAGTTAATCTACGGATCTGCCTTCGTGGACTTTAAGAACTAGACCCGCCCCTCTAGCATTGACAAGAATGCCAGGATGCTCGCACCAGTGGCGCGGAAGAGGACAGATGGCCCGATGCATAAGATGTGGAAAGCTGAAGACTGACTTTAGGAAGGAACAGCATAACCAGAAGATGCTGGCGAGAGAAGACTCAGAGAGCTAGCCAGGCTAGTAGTCCAGAATCCGAACGCCACTGTTTGACAAAGAGTTTTTATGGTGTCAGTCGAAGACCCGCGACAAGGCAGCTACTTGGAACCATCGAGAAAGCCACTAAACCTTCTCATCCGCAAGATGAACGGCGACGTAGCTGTCAAACTCAAGAACGATACTGAATATCGGGGCAAAATGATCGACTGCGACAGCCACATGAACATCATCCTCGATGGAGCCAGAGAGTATCGAGGCGGCGACCCGGCAACGAACTATGGAAGCCTGATAGTCAGAGGAAGCAATGTCCTTTACATCTGCGTAGCTCCTCCTAGCGGGTCTTAGCTAGTTCTTAGCTCGCTGAGCACCAACAGGCCCTAGCATCCGAGAGAGATAGGGTGTTGAGCGGAAAGCATACTTCAGCCCCAACGAGACAGGGATCCCAACAGCTCCCCCTCCGACAACTTGTAGAATATTGAACGGGACCTCCCCTGAGGCGGCAGCAATCCCGGTGAAAGAGGATGAGCCGAAGATGAGAGAGATAAGAAATGATTCTGCAAGGAAATATCCCAGAACCATGATTACGCTACCAGCTCCCCAAGCGATCATCAGGGTCCGACGCCGAAGACTCCGCCTTGAGATCAGACCGGCAACATAGCCCTCGAATCCCTTTATGATCAGAGTGAAAGGAGCAAAAGTTCCGAATCCCGCAAAGCCATCGGATAGAAAGGAGCCTATTCCACCGGCGAAGCCTCCGACCGTGGGACCAAACGTCAACGCGCTGATGAAGATCATGATGTCTCCGAGATTGAAGTATCCCTGAGTCGCGGGGATCGGAATCTGGAACAGGTAGGTTGAGAGAAAGACCAAAGCTGTGAAAACCGCCGTCACAGTGATAGTTACAACCGGAGTGCGATGTCCCGTGACAACCGTCGGTGGCGCTTCGTTTTTCCGTTCCATGGTTCGTGCCCGATGACTATTAGCGTGTCATTACCTGTTTAGGCTCCAGTTTTAGATTCTTTGAAAGCGAGGCCTTCACGAGTCCCAGGTATGGGGGCGAGGGTCTTCCCGGTCGTGACTTGAATTCTGCGTGGAACTGCGAAGCAAAATGGAATGTGTTGCTGGGCAGTTCAAGAATCTCCATTCTTCGATTAGCATCACTCTTTCCCGAGAATTTTAACCCCTTAGACGTCAGTTGGGAAATATACTTGGGATTGACCTCGTACCGGTGCCTATGCCTCTCCCAAGCCTTCGACTTTTGATATAACGAGTGTGCCACGCTTCCGGTTTCGATGAGGATTTCATGTGCTCCGAGTCTCATTGTTCCTCCCTTCTCCAGTACACTATTCTGCTCTGGCATGAGGTCGATGACGTAGTTCTTCGAATTCGGGGTCAGTTCGGAGCTAGCCGCGTCCAACATGCCCAGGCTCCGCGCGTATTCAACCACAGCTAGTTGAAATCCAAAACAGATTCCTAGGAATGGAATGTTGTGAGTTCGAGAATATTCGATTGCCTTGATTTTTCCTTCTGAGCCTCTCGACCCAAAGCCGCCCGGGACGAGGAGTCCATCAAATCCTGAGAGGACTCTGACCCTTGAGGGATCCTTCTCGAAATCGTCAGTCTCGATGAATTCCAAGTCCACCTTCGCGTTTAGAGTGGCGCCAGCGTCACGAAGCGCTTCGTTAACACTCACATAGCAGTCAGCGAGTTCCGCATACTTCCCACAGACAGCGATCGTGATCTGGCTTTCGGGTCCCAGATGGGTCTTGATCATCTTCTTCCACGAACCCCATTCAGGTTCCTTGCTTGACAGTTGGAGCCTACTGACCAAATAACCGCCCAGCCCCTGCTCGTCCAAGAGAAGCGGCGATTCGTAGATACTCGAGATGTCCTGGGAGGTGAAGACGGCCGATTCCTCTACGTTGCAGAAGAGTGCGATCTTCTTTCGAGGCTCCGGTCTCAAAGGCACTTTGCTACGCGCAACAATGACGTCAGGTTGAACTCCTATGCGTCTAAGTTCCTGAACGCTGTGCTGGGTCGGCTTCGTCTTCTGTTCACCGACGACATCGAGCATCGGTACGAGGGTTACGTGAACATTGATGACATTCCCAATTCCCTCGTCGAACCGAAATTGTCGTGCGGCTTCAAGATAGGGCAGAGACTCGATGTCTCCAACAGTCCCTCCTATTTCTACGATCACAACCTCCGCACCCTCGAGTGCGATACTCCGTAGACGGTCCTTGATCTCGTCAGTGATGTGTGGAATTATCTGGACGCATTTTCCGAGGAAATCTCCCCTTCTCTCTCGTTCAATGACTGAAGAGTAGATTTGTCCGGTCGTGATGTTGTGGCTTTTCGGGACGTTGATGTCTAGGAATCTTTCGTAGGTTCCGATGTCCATGTCGGTCTCTCCCCCGTCTTCCGTGACGAACACCTCTCCGTGGATGTACGGGTTCATGGTTCCTGCGTCGTAGTTGAGGTACGGATCGACTTTTGCAGCTGTGACCTTTAGGCCTCGGACTTGGAGAATCTTACCGATAGAAGCTGCGATGACTCCCTTTCCTATGCCGGACATGACTCCACCGGTGACGAATATGAACTTCGTCAAAGGGTAACAGAGAGAGGAATAATCACTCATTCAAAAGACTGACGGCGAAGCCTCTCCATAGAATCTAGAACAGCCTTTGGGCCTCAAGGAGAATAGCCAATCATTACGTCGGGGCGCGAGTTCTTAGGCTCGTTGAACGAGGGGCTTTGGCTTTGGAGAGGCAGATCTTCCTTCTGGAAGCTTGAGACCCGCCTTCTGCCAATCGTCCAAAAACCGTTTCAGTCCAATATCAGTCAAGGGATGCTTTATCATCTTGTCCAAGACATCAGGCGGCATTGTAGCCACATGAGCGCCTAGCTTCGCCGCCTCGACGACATGTACCGGATGACGGATGCTGGCAACTAGGACTTGAGTGTCGATGCTGTAGTTTCGGTAGATCTGAAGGATCTCATCGATTATTTTCATCCCTTCGTGGCCTGCGTCGTCCAGGCGACCGATGAAGGGGCTAACGTAGTCAGCGCCAGCTTTGGCCGCTAGAAGTGCTTGGTTGGGAGAGAATACTAGAGTTACGTTTGTCTTGATGCCATCTTTGTGAAGCCTTCTTACGGCCTTGAGCCCTTCGCTGGTCATCGGGCACTTGACAACGACATTGGGTCCGAGGGCAGCAAGATCATGGCCCTCTCGAACCATTCCCTCAGATTCCTGACTAACCACCTCAAGGTTCACGGGTCCCTGAACGATTCTCAGAATCTCCGTTACGAGCTCGACGAACTCGCGATTCTCTTTGGCGATGAGGGTCGGGTTGGTGGTTATCCCATCCAAGACCCCCATATCAACGAAGGTCTTGATGGAGGGGATGTTGGCGGTGTCGAGGAATATCTTCAATCAAGAATCACCTAGAGGAGACTAGTTTCTTCGCAGCTCTGATAATGTCTTTTGAGGTGAGGCCGTACTTTGCCATTAGTTCCCTGTATTCGCCAGATTCTCCGAACGTGTCTCTGACGCCAACCATCGAAATGGGAACTGGATATGAGCCGGATACGACCTCGGCAACCGCACTCCCCAATCCACCTATGACGTTCTGTTCCTCAGCCGTGACGATTCCTCCAGTCTTTCTTGCAACACTGACAATAGTGTCAGAGTCCAGGGGCTTGAGAGTATGAGAGTCCACTATTTCTGCAGAAATCCCTTCTCTTGCTAGAGACTCGCCTGCTTCTAGTGCCTCGTTGACCATTACGCCGCAGGCGATGATCGCCAAGTCCGTTCCCTCTTTCAAGACCTTGACGTGGCCAACCTTTAGGTCGGGACGCGAGGAGTAGACTTCAGGGACGCTGGGTCTGCTGAGTCGTATGTAGAAGGGTCCAGGGGTCTTCCAAGATTCTTCTATCAACGCCATCGTCGCGGGGGCGTCGGCGGGGATGACGACTCGCATGTGAGGGATTGCCCGCATCGCGGCAACGTCTTCGACGGTCTGATGAGATGCCCCGTCTGGGCCCACGCTAACTCCGCCGTGGGAAGAGACGATCTTGACATCTAAGTTGGGATAAGCGATGGCGTTGCGGATCTGGTCCAGACACTTTCCAGGGACGAACGCGGAATATGTACTGACGAATGGTATCTTTCCCGCGAGGGCGAGTCCTGCGGCGATTCCGATCATGTTGGCCTCGGCGATTCCGATGTTGAAGAACCGGTCAGGGAATCGATCAGAAAAGAGGCTGGTCTTTATGGAGACTGAGGTGTCTGCTCCCAGCACCACTATTCTTGGGTCTTTTGCTCCGAGCTCCAGAAGAGCCTCTGCGAAGGCGTCGCGCATCGAGCTCAGTTGCACGAGCATTACTCCACGCATTCCTCCAATCTTGGAGCACGTGACAATTCGGGGTTCATCACTGTTGCCTCATTGATTCGACCAGTTTCTTCACTGTGTCCTTGTCCGGTGCTTTTCCGTGATAGGCAGGGTCCCATTCCATGAAAGAGACTCCCTTGCCCTTCACCGTGTGAGCTATGATCACAGTAGGTCTGTTGCGCATGTTCTCAGCCTTCTCCAACGCTTCGATTATCTGACGGAGATCGAATCCGTCGACCTCGAGGACGTTCCAGTTGAATGCTTTCCACTTGTAAGCCAGAGGCTCCATCGGCATTATCTGTTCGGTCAGACCATCCTGCTGTATCCCATTTCGGTCGATGATTGCTGTAAGATTGCCCAGCTTGAATTTCGGGGCCGCCATGGCCGCCTCCCAGGTCTCGCCCTCGTCCAATTCCCCATCTCCCAACAAGGCAAAGACTCGGTAGTCCTTCTTGTCGATCTTACCCGCAAGAGCCATGCCTATAGCTGCCGACAAACCTATTCCTAGAGAACCGCCCGGGAACTCGACTCCCGGTACCCGATGGTCCGGATGACCTTGTAATCTGCTGTTCAGCTTTCGTAGCGTCTTCAACTCGCTGACTGGAATGTAGCCTGCCTCTGCCAGCGTAGCGAATAGGACAGGAGCAGCGTGACCTTTGGAAAGAACAAACCTGTCTCTGTCAGGCCAATCTGGCTGTTTGGGATCGTGCCGCATATTGTAGAAGTATAGTGAGACTAGAATCTCGACGGCTGAGAGGCTTCCTCCGGGATGACCTGACTTCGCCTCCGCGAGCATCTCTAGAATGTGGGTTCTGATCTTAACCGCTTTCTGCAGGAGCATGCCAATGGGGATTTGGGCTTGTTCCATCACTAATGGACCGGGACCTGAACCACATGCTCTGCAAGCTCCAGAGTTGTACTGGCTTGAGATCGAAGATCGTTCAGATCCACTACAACAGTACCGATCTTGTCAGCCTGCTGGGCTGCGGCTAGACCCGCGAGGAGAACGGCTTCTCGAACGGAGGCTCCAGCTGCCAAGGACATTGCGAGAACTCCAGTCTGGCAGTCTCTTACGCCCACCGCGTTGAATCCCGGCTTGGGACCCTTGAATGGTGGGAAGCTGGTGATGTTCTTCTTCTCGAAGAGGATCATTCCATGTTCACTGCGGGTTAGAAGAAGACTCTCGCATTCGAGCCGGGTCATCAGATTGTGCCCCATGTTCCGAAGGGAAGTGTCGTTCACCATCGAGACGCCGGTTGCAATGCTCCCTTCGCGTGCGTTGGACTTCACCATTGTGACTCCGATGTAGTCTAGATAGTGGCGTACCTTTGGTTGGGCCAAGACCTTCTTGTTCTGCACTCGGCATTCCTCTACGACGTTGCTTATCAGCTCGGGCGTTATGACGCCCTTGTCGTAGTCGGAGAATACGACACCGTCGGCCCCGCTAACCAACTCCTTCAGGGGCTGCAGAAACTGCCTCGTGATGTGAGGCTCCACGTCAGACCGGTATTCCTTGTCGATTCGAAGGTATTGTCGATGGTTCAGTATGAACCGGGTCTTTAGGCTGGTAGGCCTATCGTTTACCACGATTCCCGAGACGTCTACTCCTTTTCGGCGAAGCTCCTCTTCAATCCAGCGTCCGGCCTCGTCCTTTCCAACGACTCCGAGCACCTTGACCTTTGCGCCCAAGGCGACGAGGTTGTTGGTAAGGTTGGCGGCTCCTCCGAGAAGAAGCTCTTCAGAGATGAAGTCGGCCACTGGCACAGGAGCTTCCCGAGAGAGCTTTCGACCTTGAGAGTGAACGTATCGGTCGACAATAAGGTCCCCAATGACGAGAATTGACTTGTCTCGAAAGCCGTCTACGACCTCGGTTGGATCGGAGACGTCCAGTGTCAACTGGGGTGCCAGAATGGCCTGAGGGCTTTGAGGTTATTTAAGATTGTCAGAACACAGAGGACGAAATAGGTGAGAGCAGTTTGGGGGTTCCTACTTTACGTCCTCGGCCCTCTTTACGAGCCTCACGCGACACATAACGTGATCTCCATCCTTCACGCCGAAGATTTTTCTTATCTCTTCTGGTATGGTGATTCGTCCGCCTGCTATTACTTCAGCGAAGAAGGGAATGTCTTCTTCCTCAACTTGAATAGGCAACTATTGGCCTCGGGCAAATGGCTAAGAACCCAATGATATAACTTTTCCAGAAAACGTGGAGCTAGAGAGTCTAGATAGAGTGAAATCGTCCGATGAAGAACGTTGTTGATTCTGGTTTCGCAGATCTTTCACGTATGAATTTCGAGGTGTCCGATGAGCAAAGGTTTGTGCTAGATGAAGTTGATCGAGCGTGTAGAGAGCTTCGTCCATTGGAAGACGAAGCCTACATGGCCGGAAAATTCAACGAACACCTAGCTCCAATATTCAGAAAGGCACAGCTTCTTGGACTGCCGATATCAAGGCGATACGGCGAAGGCCAAGGGGCCGATGTTCTAACCTATGCCCTGGCTCTGGAAAGGATTGGCCAAGAGGGAACTGGAGTACGAACGTTCCTCTCGGGCCATGTTTCTCTTGGACAGGTAACGATACAGAAGTGGGCTAGCGAGGATCAAAAGCAGCACTACCTTCCGCCTGCCACCCGAGGGGAGAAGACAATGTGTTTTGGGCTCACAGAGCCAACTGCGGGCAGCGATCCTACTTCCCTTCGCACGACGTTTGAGGACAAGGGGAACTACTTCGTTTTGAATGGTAGTAAGGCCTGGATTTCAAACGGTAGCATAGCGGATGTAGCTGTCATTTTTGCTTACCCGAAGGGTAAGCGAGAAGGAATGTGCACGTTCATTGTCGAGAAAGACTTTGAAGGATACTCCAGCCAGCAACAAAAACACAAGCTCGGAATGCCAACGTCAGACACTGGGTCAATATTCTTGGACAATTGCAGGGTCCCGAAAGAGAACCTGATGGGACCCACAGGTAAAGGGTTGAGCATCGCTTATTCGGGACTGATGAGCGGGCGACTGAGCGTAGCCGCGGGTTGCTTAGGAGTAATTGAGGACTGCATAAATGAGGCGGTCGCTTTTGCCAAACAACGAATCCAGCATGGAAAACCCATAGCAAAACACCAGCTGGTACAGCGACATATTGGGGAAATGTCAACGAATCTAGAAGCATCAAAGAACTTGGTATACAAGGCAGCTCTTCTGAAACAGAGGAGCGACTCAGATCCAGAAGACAAGGATTTGCGAGATTACGCCGACGTGATGATTGCCAAAGCAAAATACTTCGCATCAAACGCTTCATTCGATGCGGCAGACCGGACGGTGCAGATACTTGGCTCAAGCGGCTACAGCTTCGAAACGAGGGCTCCAAGGCACTTGGTCGATACTAGGGTCTGCAGGATTTACGAAGGCACGGACGAGATAATGGTCCAGAAGATAGCCGTGAATCTTCTGGGCACCGAATACGAGGCTTACCGCTAACTCACACCGACGCCGGCCAAAACTTCCGTTTTCGATCTATAGTAAGGAGCCAGTCCGCAGTGACTCTCAAGTGGAGACTCCATTTTTGAGGTAGACTTATTTTTCAGAACTAGCAGAATGTTCCTGGATATCGTACTCCATTATATGGGGAAAAGCCAAGATGAGATCGACAAGACTACCCGCACTACTAGGCTCAAGGTACGGTCCTTTGTTAGTGGTTCAGTCAGCCGCTAACCTACTGCTTGGTGTTTGGCTGTATCTAGAGTATACTCACAATCCTTTCATGCAAACGTATGTGTCAAACGTTTGGGCAGCTATTTGGCCAGAGATCACCATCGGAATTTCGGCGACGATCGTTGCTGCTGTCATCTTGGTATTCTATGGGAGAAGACACTCTGAATCCCTAACCTCCCGCCTCGGTTCCAAATCCAAATTGGAGGATCTCGAGGGACCCGGCAATCTGGCTAGGCTCGACGTGTGCCCTTTTTGTGAGACACCTCTAAGACCCATCTCGGAAGGCAGGCTACAGTGTCGGAAGTGTCGAAGATATTTCAAGAGCAGTCTACCCAGGATGACCGCATAGCCTTTGCAACCGTCAGACCCCACCTTTCCGATAATCTGAATTCAAACGAATTCAACTTATTATCCATCTGAACCTCTTTGCGCCCTTCGAGGAAGGGCAAGAGTGACTGACCTTGATACGGATGCATTGCCATATCTCGAAGAAGCATGCTATTACCTAAAAAAGAAAGGATTGTCGTTTCAGGAAGTCTCTAAGGCTCTTGAGATTCCTGAGTCTCAGGCGAACCAACTATTCGAGGACTACCAGGCGAAGATGGCAAAGGGCCTCGTTGAGGAGAGTGAGGTGGATCGCAACCTCTGGGAAGACGTTTACAATGATTCGTTCGGAAATGAAAAGATTACTTTTGCACGAGAGAATGGTTTCTATCATTGCCGCCGTTCAGACTTAGAGACCATGGACAGCGCAGCACTGATGAGCATCTTCGAGACCAGCAAGAAGTTCCTCGACTTTGACATGTACAGACGATATCTGGATACGAAACCTCCGGTGGGATATGATCCGATGGCTATGCAAAGGCAGATCAAGCGCGCTGTGGAGCTAATTCAAGAGATTCTGCGACAGAGATGGGAAAAGAAGGCAGGTCACTAGTGGACTCTTATTCATGTAACCAATTGCTTAGCCTATTTGCGGTCACCAAACGGAAATGGCAGCGTGCCATGACTCAAGAGATAGACTCAAACTGAAATAAGCTTCTGCGTAACCTCGAAGCATCAACCATGTCACTTGAAGGCTTCGAAGTCGCCGTAGTTGGAGCAGGCCCGGCCGGAAGCGCAGCAGCACTTACCCTTGCGAAGGAGGGAGTTCAGGTTCTACTCGTGGAGCGAGGGACTTTTCCAGGATCAAAGAACGTTTTCGGAGGCAGAATATACTCTTACGCCCTCAAGAAACTTCTTGGGGACTCGTGGAAAGAGGCCCCCATCGAACGATTCGTCCGAAAGGAGGGCATCACGTTCATGACTCCTGACAACGCGTTCTCCCTCGAATTCGAGTCCAAGGATCCGGAAGGCAGTTTTACAGCGAAGCGAGCTAAGTTCGACAAATGGCTAGCCGAACAAGCGGAAAAAGCGGGAGCCTCTCTCATTACTGAAAGTAGAGTCGACGATCTGATCATGGACGGCGGTCGTGTAAGAGGAATCGTCGCTGGCCAAGACAAGATTCCAACAGACGCTGTAATCGCTTGCGATGGAACGACGACAGGGTTGGCGCGGAGAGCAGGCCTCACATCGATCCTTGAACCAAGCCAGATCTCAATGGGAGTAAAGGACGTCGTGGAACTGCCGAGCGAAAAAATCGAAGAACGGCTCGGTCTCGACCCAGGCCAAGGAGCAGCCCATGTCTTCATCGGAGCCTGCTCCGGAGGACTGCGGGGCGGAGGATTTCTCTATACGAACCAAGACAGCCTTGCGCTCGGCATGGTTGTAGGTGGAGATGACGTTTCCTCACACAAGACCCAATCATACAGCTTCATGGAAAAACTCAGACAACACCCGAAGGTACAGCGCTTCATCAAAGGAGGAAAAACTGTTGAATATGACGCGCACATGATACCTGAAGCCGGCCCCAAAATGCTCAGCCGCCCCTACACAGACGGCATGGTCGTTGCAGGAGATGCCGCGGGACACCTCCTCAACAACGGTTACACGTTCCGAGGTGTCGACATGGCGATTCAAGCCGGAGTTGCGGCGGCCCAGACCGTTCTGGAAGCTCGAAAGAGAAGAGACTATTCGGCTAACTCGCTGAAATCCTTCGAGAGAAAGTTACACGAAGACCCAGCACTCAAGGACATGTACACCTTCCACCGGGTCCCAGCCTACCTGAGGAACAAGCGATTATACACTATCTATCCATTACTCGTATGCTCGGCTGCCGAGGCAGTCTACCGGGTTGATGGAACAGGGAAGAAGAAGATCTCCAAGGAATTAAGATTGCAGGCGAAAGGCCGAGTCTCAACATTCACGTTAATACGTGACTTGATCGGCGGAGCAAGGACATTCTAACAATGTCAGCAGAAGAATCACTAACGCTTGACAAGAGACTGGCGCTCGTAAGTTTCACCAAGGACACCGAACCATTCATCGTAGTCGAGACCGACAAATGCAATCGCTGCGAATCGAAACCCTGTCTCTACATCTGCCCTGCCGAAGTCTACACATGGAAGGAGAAGCTGAACTACAACACCGAAGGATGCATGGAGACAGGCGCTTGTTTGATCGTATGCCAGAAGATCGGCGCTGGCGCGATTAGCTGGAAGTATCCCTCCGGCGGAAAAGGAGTTACTTTCAAGCTCGGCTAGGTATCCCAAATCCTCTTAACAAACAAATAGGGCCACTCGCACTCCTCCGAGCGTGAAGTTGAGTCGTCAATGGTCGAAATAGCCCATGAACCCCTGAAGCGGGTCGTCGTCCGGGAGCTCGTCAAATATGATAACGCTCAGCAACTAGTGAACTCTCTTGCCATCATTATGAAAATGGGGCAGCCCATTCTACTGAATTGGTGCGAAGGAGTCGTCTTCGTCTCTCAACCGATCCCTCCTCCGGAGATGCCTGAAGAATATGCTAAGGGTGAGCTCTACATTGCCTCGATTAGCTTTGCGCCGATGTCTGAGTTTAGCCACAATGTAAAATCTGGTAACATGGAGATGCCGGTGATTGACGTCTCAAGAAGCCCGCTAAGCCAAGAAATAGGCCGGTTTCTCAAGTCGCATATGGAATGAGTACGTTCAGTTTCACGTCTTTCCGTAGAACACCTTCATTTCGCGCGTAAGCGCTGGAACCACTTCGAAAACGTCTCCGACAATGCCGTAGTCGGCGAATCCGAAGATCGGAGCTTCTGGATCTTTATTGATTGCGACAATAACCTTTGAATTAATCATTCCGACACGGTGCTGAATTGCTCCTGAAATGCCGGCGGCAATATAGAGAGTCGGAGAGACAGTACGTCCTGTCTGTCCAACTTGGTCCGAGTGAGGCCTCCATCCAGCGTCCACGGAAGCTCTTGATGCTCCAACCACTCCTCCCATAACCTCAGCCAGTTCCTCCAGAATCTTGTAATTCTGCGGTCCGCCCATTCCGCGGCCCCCCGAAATGATGACGCTGGCTTCTGTTAGATCTAGTTTCTTGGCTCCTTGAGATACGAACTCCTTCACAACCATCGGCGAATTCGGTCTTTTGAACTCTACCGGCTCGACAGTTGGTTTCTTTCCGGGAGCGGTCTCTTTCGCTGTGAAAACATTCGGTCGGAGAGTAGCGATGCTAGGGGAACTATTGACTCTGACCCTAAGCAAGACTTTGCCCGCGTAAGCAGGCCGGGTTGCGATCAGCTTTCCATCTTCAAGCTCCAACTGAGTGCACTCGCTGGCAACAGCCGTGTCTAGGTGAATTGCCAATCGGGGTGCCAGGTCCTTTCCTGTAGAGGTTGCTGCGATCAGGATAATGCTTGGACTGACTCGCTTGATTACGTCTAGCGCGATTTGTCGGTAGTAGTCGGGGTGAAAGAGGCCTAGCGAAGGATCATCTGCTAAAATGATTTTGTCAGCTCCGTACTTTCCCAGCTCACCGACGCGATCAGTCAGACTATTACCAATCGCCAGAGCATACTCGCTCACCCTGAGAAGATCAGCCAGTCTTCTTCCTTCAGTAACCGCTTCGAATGCCGCTTTGCGAAATGTCGGGCCCGATGACTCCGCAAAAACTAGAACTTCTCCCGTCATCGCTCAGATCACCTTTGCCTCCTCATGCAAGAGTCTTACCAGTATCGGAACTGCATCGACTCCCTTTCCGACAATCTTTCCAGGGGAGCGCTGCTGAGGATATTGGATAGAGACGACTTCAAGAGACGACTGGGCTAGCTGTACATCTCTCACGACTATCGGTTTTTTTCTCGCGGCAACAAGCTCCCGAAGCGACGCGTAGCGCGGAACAGTCAGATCCTTTTCTGCCGTGAACGCTGCGGGAAGGGTTGTTTCCACAGTTATCGATCCTCCCTCTACTTCTCTGTGGGCAACTGCCTTTCCGTCCGATACTTCTAGTTTGACAATCTGGGTCACACTGGGAATACCCAACAGCTCTGCGACCATCTGGCCGACCTGTTGGTTGTCATCATCGACCCCTTTCTTACCGAAGAGAAGAACATCAAAATCCAATCCTTTCAGCTCGCTAGCAAGCGCCCTCGCGACTAGGCTAGGATCATCAGGGACTCTGTCGCACTTGAGATGAACCGCCTTATCAGCTCCGAGCGCTAAAGTCTTCATTATCACCTGGGTCGTCTTCTCTGGGCCCAACGTCACAACCGTAACTTCGCCTCCATGCTTCTCCTTGAGCTGGACAGCCTGCTCAAGGGCGTACTCTTCGTAGGGGTTGATTACAAATTCAGCGTCCGAAGTATCAATTGACTTCCCGTCAGAAGCTATTCTGATGCGGGTCCCAGTATCCGGGACACGCCGCACACAGACGACAACTTCCAGCTGTCAACGACCTTCCCATCGAGAAATCCGAGCGATGCATAAGCTTTCGCGGGCTCAGCTTAGCATTTGGTAATGATTCTGGTAAACAGTTAAAGCTGAGAACCATTCCGGAACATGACAAGGAAACCACATGGCCCTCGGTGATCCTTTTCAGATCCTCCTGATCTTAGGCGTCCTAGCGGTCATACTAATCTGGGGACCGCAGAAGATACCAGAACTAGCGAGGTCAATCGGCAAAGCTCGAAAGGAGTTCGATGACGCATCAAAAGGCCTGATACAGCCACCGTCGAGTTCCTCGACGACCCTATCAACCCCTGACTCGCTCATCGATACGGCACAAAAGCTCGGAATCATCACTCAAGGAAAGACTCGCCAAGAAATCTCCGATGAAATCGTGAGATTGGCACAAAAGTAATACTCAGACTCGTCAAACCAGACAAATCCGCCTGAGCACCAGAATTCTACCGGTGGGAATGTTCCAGCTCTGTCGATCAGCACCTGGCACAAGACTTCTCGGCAAAGCATCTTTTGGGATCCTCCGGTGCTTATGGAGACCGATGCTAGTCATTGCTTGACGAGGACGACAGCGAGAAAGCCCTCCCGCTATGGGATCATATTAGCGAACTCTCGCGCCGTATCAAGGTCTGGATATACGCTTTCCTAGCTGCTACACTATTCTTTCTAGTCTTCCCCGCCGACCCATCATTTTTCAGGAATCCATTCCAGCTCTACCCACCCCTGATCACAGTAGTACTCAAAGGGATCAGAGAGAGACTGCTTCCCTCCCAGTACACGTTGATTGGAGGGACCGTTACCGCTCCGTTGGAAATAATCGTGGTGGGAGCAGCTGTCTTCGGTTTTGCGACTAGCGTTCCTGTCCTAGCGTACGAGATTTACAAATTCGTTGATCCTGCAATAAAACCCACCGAGCGTCAGTCTCTCTATCCATTTGTGGCCGCCTTCTCCGTGCTATTTGTTGCGGGAGCACTCTTCGCATTCTTTGTCTTGCTACCCTTCGTTTTCCTCTTCTCTCTCCCATTCTTCAATGCAGTCGGATTTTCCACCTTCATCTACGCTGATGACTTCTTCAACCTAATCTTCTTCGTTCTAGTAGCCTCAGGATTCGCGTTTACGATCCCTGCCATCTTTGTCCTGTTGGTCAAACTTCACGTGATCGGGACGAGCGCTTTGAGGAAGAACCGAAAATATGTCTGGGCCGCCACTCTCGTCGCTACTGCAGTCGCTTCGCCTGATGGAGGACCGTTGGCCGATATTGCACTGTTCGTGCCAATGATAATATTGATCGAGGGGGCGATGTGGTTCGCCAAGAGATACGAAAAGAACAACGTCGCCGGAGTACGTTCTACCACAGGCGAGACGAAATGCTCTTACTGCGGAGGCCAAATGGACCCTGGCGGCGTATTTTGTGGATTGTGTGGGAAGGCAAGAATCTGATCGCTTCTCGTTTTCTGGTCAACGATGTGTGTCCACACACGTTAAATCCCCGACTAACGCGGCTGATAATGAATGATGAACTTCCGCTGAAATGTGCCTGAGCGTTCTCAGCCAACGCGATGACGAACGACAGGGCGGGCTGACATCGATTGAGAAGAGCCCGCCCAACCGCACTCCTTCTGCAGGAGTGTCGAAGAATCACGGTCGACTGTCAGCCGTTTTGTCATATAGCGAGCCGGGAACCGTTATAACAACACAAATTAGAAGGGAGACTCCACCAGTTTCCAGCAACCGTCCGAGAATCACATCTATGATACGAATCCCACAGCTCTCCCTCAGACTATCGGAAATCTTGCGCAGAACCCCGGTTATGATCACGGACGTCAGAAACACCAAGTCCAGTTCACCGAGTGAGGAGAAATATCTTAGGCGGTTGCTCTGGTATTTGCTCGGTGGCACTCGGGGAGGACCCAACAGGGCCGAAATAATCAAAACTCTCCAGAATCGTCCATGCAATGCAAATCAGCTAGCCGAGACTCTTCGAGTGGATTACAAGACAATCCAGCATCACGTTCGGATTCTAGAAGAGAACGGCCTGGTTTCTCTCGCGAACAAAGGCAACTATGGCGCGGTTCTGTTCTTAACAACAAAGATGGAAGACGCGCTTCCGATCCTTGATGAGATTTGGAGTAGAATTGGAACAAGAAAGATAAGCGCACCAGTCAAGGAGTAAATCGAAAGGAATTGTCCTTCGCACTGTGGGCTAGCGCTATTGTCGCATTTGCAAACATTGCGATGACGCTCGTGTTGCTGGCAATCTACATCGGAACTTATCGAAGGATAAGATCCTCTTTCACGCTAGGACTGGTACTCTTCGGAAGTTTCTTCGTCATCCTAAATCTGTCGATATTAGTGTTCTGGCTATTTCTCTTTCAGAACGTCAACGTTACCTCCGCAACCACGCTGGTAGACCAAGCATCGTTCTACATGTTGTTGGTCAACGTTGGCGAGGCATTAGCCCTGTCGAACCTTCTTCGAGTCACTTGGAAATAGAAGCTCTTCGACTGTCATTGCTAGGCTGGTTCTATCTCCGAGCAGAATCTGGAAAGAATCCGGCGAAATTTGGAAAAACCGTTAAGTGCCATCCTAGACAAGAACCGCCAGAAATCGATTGAAGGCAGAAGAGAGAGTAGAGAAAGAACCACAGAACAGCTCGAACAAGAAGGTTTCACGGAGAGAATTTCTGAAGTACAGTGCGGGGGTAGCCGCAGTTGCGGCGGGAGCCACGGCCCTGATGGGAAAGATACCTCTGATTGAGGAGCAACCTGCGAAGAAGACACCAGCTGTGAACAGCAGTTCAGAGCCGATTGTCGCCACAGTCGAAGGCAATCAGGTCACAGTGATGAATGGCCAGACCGTCATTAAGACAACGGACTCGGAGTTGGCAGCACTCATCGCTGAGAAAATGAACGAAGGAGAATAGATCCATGACATCTCATCGAGAAGCCCCGAAGATCTCCAAAGATCCAGTCGCGGATAATACCGATTTGTACGCCTTCGTCAGCCCAGACAGACCCGACACCGTCACTATCCTTGCAAACTACATTCCACTAGAGGAACCAGCTGGAGGCCCGAATTTCAACACCTTCGGAGACGACGTACTTTACGAGATAATGATCGACAATGACAGGGACGGAATCGAGAATGTCACTTATCAGTTCAAGTTCAAAACGAAAATCGGGAACCCTGAGACCTTCCTCTACAACACAGGACCCATCAGCTCCCTAACCGACTCCTCTTGGAACGTTAAGCAACACTACTCAGTTACCAAAGTGCAGGGACCGAGACGAAACGGAAATTCAACGGTGTTGGGCAGCAACCTGCCAACTCCTCCAGTCAACATCGGCCCGAGGTCGACGCCCAGCTATACTGACTTGGCTAACGCGGCCATCAACACTCTCAGCGACGGCTCACTGGTTTTTGCTGGACAGAGAGATGAGGCCTTCTATGTCGATCTAGGATCAATCTTTGACCTAGCAACTCTCAGACCGTTCCAGAACCTTCACCTAATACCCACTCCGGCAGCACCAGGAGTGGATACGACCAAAGGTTTCAGTGTTCACACAATCGCGATACAAGTTTCAAAGACAATCCTCACTAAGGGTGGCTCCAGTCCAACCGATCCATTGAGCAAGAATTCAGTCGTAGGAATCTGGGCCTCTGCAAGTCGAAGGAAGGCAACAATCCTACCGGGCGACGGAGATGACGATGACAACGGCCAGTTTGACGATGATACATCTCCAGGCATCCAGACAGGTCCCTTCACACAGGTATCAAGACTCGGAATGCCGTTGATCAACGAGGTAATCATACCCCTCGGAAAGAAGGATGCTTGGAACACTGTAAATCCACGGTTCGACTCGCAATTCCTACAATACTACCAGACTCCAGAACTCCAGAGGCTTTTGCCAATCCTTTACCCCGGAGTCTTCCCAAACTTAGCAGGATACAGTAAGCCCAGAGCAGACCTTGTTGCCATTCTTTTGACAGGCATACCTTCGGGTGTAGTCCCCGGCTTCCAAAACTTTACAGGAACCACCCAAGCAGATTATCTGCGCCTCAACATGGCCATACCACCTAATACAGACAGCCCGAATCGTCTCGGGCTCATTGCGGGAGATGCCGCAGGATTCCCCAACGGACGTCGAGTGGGAGACGATGTGATCGACATCGAGATTCGGGCCATCGCAGGAGTAACCCTTCCACTAGTTGACCCAAGCTTCACACCTGACGGCGCAGCCGGTCTCGTGGGAGACGGTGTAGACTCGAACCCGATACAGCCACCCAACACAAGCCCTTTCCTCTCCGCTTTCCCATACCTGCCGCATCCAGCCCCGGGTTACGAGCACTCACACGATCCGTAACCCAAACTCCGGAAGCTAGAGAGTCGGCTTTTTCACGGCCGACCTTTACTCGATAGTCATTACTCTCTGTCGGCGATATTTCAGAAAAAATCATTTGCAAAGTCTTATTCGGCCTCTGTTTCATTCGTCTCGGAAATCCAATTGCCCTGTACTGTAATCGTCGGGGGTTTCTTTGGGGACGAAGGGAAAGACGATGCAAATCGTCCCCTAGAGGCAAGATAGCCGCCTACCTAGCCCTGAAGGACAAACCCGACATATGTGTCAGAGGAGGAAACGGACCGAACGCGGGCCATACCGTCTTCCATGACGGAAAAGAGTATCATCTTAGACTCATACCGAGCGGGTTCGTAAATCGTTCTACCCGTCTGATGATTGGCCCTGGGGTGCCGGTGGAAACTGCGATTCTCCTACACGAGATCAAAGAGACTGACTCTGAGAATAGGATCAGCGTGGACTATCAATGCGCGATGTTGGAAGAGCGGCATAAGACTCAGGAGTGTGAATCCGACCATCTCTCGAATAAGATCGGTTCGACCAAAAGCGGTGTAGGAGCATGTAATGCAGAACGAGCGCTTCGCATGGTGAAGCTAGCCAGACAAGAAACAAGCTTGAGACCCTATATCGGTGACACGGTTGGAGAGATTCACAATGCATTGTCGAATGGTCGCAACGTGATGGTCGAGGGAACTCAGGGAACGTTCCTGAGCTTATACCACGGAACCTATCCATACGTGACGTCCAAGGACGTTACCGCGTCTCAGGCATGTGCAGATGTGGGAATAGGCCCCACTGAAGTTGATGATGTGATGATCATCTTCAAGGCGTACGTCACTCGAGTCGGCGAAGGACCGCTCGAAGGACAACTGGACAGGGAAGAGGTTCTGAGACGGGGCTGGATGGAACACGGCACCGTTACTGGACGTGAACGGAGAGCCGCTCCCTTCGACTTCAAACTCGCTAATCGCGCGGTCCAACTCAACGGGGCTAGCCAGATCGCTCTCACAAAACTCGATGTCCTATTTCCCAAAGCTAAGGGAATCCGAGACTACTCAAATCTGCCAAAGGAAGGACGGGACTTTGTATCGAAGATCGAACAAGACACAGGGGTTCCAGTCAGCTTGATAGGAACAGGAGCTGAGGAAACGGACCTCATAGACCGGAGAGACAGCTCGAGGGGCGCGAAGTCGAAGCCCGCTGTGGTTGCGAAGACTAGATAGTTATCCCGATGCCGAATTGAGAACTCTTGTTATCCAGGCTCTCGATTGAAGCAAGTTCGGCGCTCTTTTCATCAAGGCGTTCACGAGGAGTAGCGATACAACCACGGAGAAGACTACGTGAACGGCGTTGTATATCGCAGTCAGTCCAAGGATGTAGAGAATCAGTCCGGAGCCTGTGAGGTTGATGCCTGATTGGCTCAACACAAATTGGGCGAAACCGGTGTAGTCTACGCCGAAAACCGTCTGGGCAAGAAATACGATGTAAAAATAGTTCGCGGCCGTCATCAGTGTTACCCGAGTAATAAGGGCTAAGCTTGTCATCGTTAGACTAACTCTCACCAGACTCTGTCTTCCAAATCTCGACGCTAGAAAAAGCCCAATGTAAGTTGAGAGAACTCCAAGAAACTTCAAACTAGGACCAAAGAATGGGCCGCTGCCTGCACCTCCTGCAACCGTTCCAAGTATCGTGGCGTGAATCAGGGCCGTCAGCAAACCGGCAGTAGGACCAAATATCATGAGTGAGGTTAGGTCGACCACCTCAGCCACGTCGAACTTCAAGTAAAACAGAATTGGAAACGGAGGCTGTAGTGCTGGTGGAGCAGCCAGCGTTATGAGTGAAGCTAGAGCCCCGAAAGTTGCACTACCAGCTAGTACGGCAGTAGGCCTCAAGGAGGCCCGCGAGACAGCCATAGTGAGCGGAGAAGAACGTACTCATAAAAGAGTTGCTACTCAATATTGAGTGAGTCGCCTTTTCTCGTTCTAGCGAACTCTTGCTGGGCTGACAACCATTTTCATCATACTCGTGGCTCTTGCGGATGCCGTCTTGCCTTCGGGATCGAGTCGCCTAAGTTCCATCAAATCTGACATTGTATCAATGTCAAAGGAAACGCGGCTATTTGATATCGAATAGGCATCGACCCTCTTGATCTGTGACAGACGGAGATGTTTGGAGTAGCTCCATCTCCCATAACTAGGGGAAATCACCCCGGGTGGAGAGGTCAACATCACATTCGTACCACCTTTCAATGATGGTGCCATTACGACCCTTGGAACGGCAGGGCCGATACTCAGCAGTTCTTTGAAATCCCCAGGCTCAACTAGCGGGATGTCAGCGAGGACTGTCGTAACGGAGCGTACATGTTTTTGCGTCGCAAGTCTATTCGCCTGTTCTATTGCTCGATTGAGACCGACACCTGTTTGCTTGAGAAAAGAGACCTCATGCAATCGTATTCGACCCGCAACGTTTTCGTCAGGAGAAATTACCAGGACTGTCCCGAAAACTCTTGATCGGACTGTAGATGAAAGAACATCTTCCAATAACGCCTCAACGAGAATCCTCCGCTTATCCGCTTGAAGGTTGGTTGAAAGTCTTGTTTTGCTTTCTGTAAGGCCCTTTACTGGGATTACCGCCCAATTCTCGGTCATGAGATCGTCTCAGCAAACTTCAATGTGTTTTCCGCTAGCTTGGACTGAGCTTCTTGAGAATCCATTACTGTCTTTGTTGCGATGACTCGCATGCCAAGACTCGCGATCTTGGGACTAATGGTTCGATCCACCTCGTCAATGACATATCCTCTCATCAACCCCTTGTAGAGCTGGGCGACGCCATAGGGTGAAACCTCCAGCCCCAGGCTCTCCATCATCTGGTCTAGAGGACCCTTGATTGCTTTCCCTCCAACGATAGGGCTAATTCCCACGATCTTCGCCCGAGTTTTCGCGATGCTGTTGCGAATGTCAGGAATCGCCAGAATCGGCCCTATGCTCAGAATAGGATTGCTGGGACACAGAATGATAAGATCCGTCTTCTCTATCGCCGGGATCACGCCCGGGGCGGGCGCGGCGTGCGCTGCTCCCTCGTATGTAACATCCTCTACTTTGTCTTGGAACTTTCTCTTTACGAAATATTCCTGGAACTCTAGTATGCCCTTCGGGGTCTTGATCTTCGTCGCTACAATGTGGTCCGTCATAGGTAGGATTCGTACTTTTACTCCGAGAGCGTTTCTGATCTTCTCAGTCACCTCTGATAGGTTGAAGCCTTGCTGGAGGTATGCTGTACGTAGAAGATGCGTTGCAAAGTCCTTGTCTCCAATCCTGAACCAGGTCTCAGCCGAGTACTTTCCCAGCTGATCCATGCAGCCGAACGTGTCCCCTTCGATTCCCCACCCTTTTGCCTTGTCCACGATTCCTGCAAGAGTGTAGGTCACGATATCGAGGTCGGGGCTAACGTGGCATCCCAGGTATTGGAGATCATCGCCGGTGTTGACGATAACGGTTATCTTTTCGGCAGGAAATACGTCTGCGAGACCTTCTAGAAAGCGAGCAGCGCCCACGCCGCCGGCGAGACAAGTGATCGAGCGAAACACGCAGAGACCCTGCGAGAGCGTTTCGCCGGGACCAAACCTCTAGTTAAACGCTATCCCCGTTTCTTCGTAGATTTCTTGACCTGGTCCAGATGAGCAGCTTTCAGATAGTCTGCGGCTGTTCTAAGGTTGACATATGCATCAGTGGCAGACTTTCGTCGCCCTTCACGCGCTCGCCTTAGAAACTCTATGGAATCCTTGACGAGGACAAGAGCCGCCTCGCCTTTTCGAATCTTGACAGCTGGTTCTAGGTCCTCCAAACCGTACGTCAGATTGAACAGAAGGCTGCTGTACTCCACAGCTTCTGCGGCGAGCCAGATTCCCAGAGCGATATCTGCTGAAGACTTGGATGTCTTATCGAGAGCGATATTGACTTTCGACCACGCATCGTCTAACGCCTTTCGCAGTTTGGACTCTAGGAATTCCCTTTCGGCTGGGGATCTCTCGGACAAGGACGGTTGTCCTATTCGACAGTGACACTCTTCGCCAGGTTTCGAGGATAGTCAGGGTCGTGTCCTTTGATCACGGATAGGTAGTAAGCTAGCAGCTGTAGTGGTACCACATACACGAGGGGAGTTACAAGAGAGGGGAGAGACTCTGAAATCTCAATGACCCGATCGGAGAGGTTTCTGACCTCCTCGTCTCCTTCCTCAATTATTGAGATGACCCGGGCACCACGAGCCTTCATCTCCATCATGTTTCCGACAATCCGTTTGTGGGTGTCGTCATTCGGTGCGACGAAGATTACCGGAAACCCTTCTTCGATAAGGGCGATGAAACCATGTTTGCTTTCACCAGCCGGATAAGCGATCGCTGGAACGTAGCTTAGTTCGAGGAGTTTGAGGCGACCCTCGAGAGCTGTCGGGACATTGATTCCCCGTCCCAAGAAGCAGATGCTTGATGCGCTGTCGCACTCCTCGGCTATTTTCTTGACTTCTTCGATCCTCGTGTTCAAGATACTCTGGATGAGCACGGGGGTTCTATGGAGGGCGTTTTCTAGCTCGCTAATCTCTTTCGCGGATACCTCGCCCTTCTTCCGGCCAATGGTCGCAGCAAGACGCAGCAGCACTGCAATCTGGCTGGTAAAGGCCTTGGTCGAAGCGACACCTATCTCTGGCCCAGAGTTTTGATCGATGTATACGGTGGATAACCGCATCAGAGTAGAGCCTAGGACGTTCAGGACGCTCAGAATGGTTGCGCCTTTCGCTTTTGCGTCACGAACAGCGTTGAGGGTGTCCATCGTCTCCCCGGACTGGCTTATAGCTAGAATGACTGTCTTCGAAGTAACTAGATCCAGGGCCTCTTCGGAGAATTCACTGGCAACCACTGCTCGGGCGTTGATCCCGGCTATTTTTGCGAGGGCTATACTACCGACGAGCCCCGCGTGATATGAGGTCCCGCAGGCCACAATGAAGACATTGTCAGCCTCGATTATCTTCCGGGAGAATTGGTCGTAGTAGACCTGCTCCGTTCGCAGAGCGTCACGCAGGGCTTGAGCTTGTTCATGAATTTCTTTAAGCATAAAGTGCTTGAAGCCTTGCTTCTTTGCAGACTCCGGGTCCCAAGTAATGGTAATTGCTTCTCGTTTTATGGGGGCAGCATTTTTCAGCTTAAGAATTCTCATCCCTTTGGGGTCCAGAACGGCCATCTCTCCCTCGTCCAGAAGTACAGCTTTCCTAGTAAGTGGCAAGAATGCTGCAAAGTCCGATGCGCAGTAATATTCGCCGTCTCCGAGGCCCAAGACGAGAGGGCTCTCCTGTCGGGCGCAGAGTATCGTCTTGGGCTGATCAGTGCTGGTGAGAACGATTGCATAGGCTCCTTCAAGACGATTCACGGTCTTACGGAACGCTGCTTCTAGGCTCATTCCGTGGGAAAGATAGTCTTCCACCAGGTGCGGGACCACTTCTGTGTCAGTTCTCGATTGAAAGCGGTGACCTTTCGCCTCCAGTTCTCGCTTGATCTCTAGATAATTTTCGATGATCCCATTGTGAACTACGGCGATTCGCGATTTGCAGTCCACAAGAGGATGAGAGTTTTCGTAGACAGGTCTACCATGCGTCGCCCATCGGGTGTGACCCACCCCAACTGGTCCCGGAAGGTCGTCAAGATTGTATTTTGCGTGGACCTCCTCTAGCCGTCCGCTGTCCTTCTTCACCGTCATTCGGTCATCGTCGATGGTGACCTCGCCGACTGAGTCATAGCCTCTGTATTCGAGCCGTTTGAGCGCCGAATGGATGACTGGGGCCGCATGAGAGCCCTCATGAAGAACGCAACCGAATATTCCGCACAAACTCCAAACACTCTCGGGGAGACTCATCATACGATTTGGCAGGGCATTAAGAATTGCTGCACAAGGCACCGTCAACTCTTCGGTTGCTGTCTGTTTGTTGTTCTTCGGTTATCTCTAACAGTTATGCTTGGGGAGCGACCGACTAGTTGCTAGGGGGCGTTCGTCAAATGAGCCTGTCACGCTGGGGCAGGGGGAGGTGACTCTGACTGGGTGACAGGTCTGAACCGGGGATAAGGGGTTGGCTGGGCACTGTAGAATCCCTGCCTGGCAACGGGCCAAGCTACCACGCTACAGGCGTGAGTGGGCGGTTGAGGTTCGACCGTTCACTGCCAAGAAGAGGCTACGTGCCTCTGAGGCGCAAGGGCTCTCAGGTGAAGCGGTGAAGGGGAACCCGACGACGACGGTAATCCCCGGAGTCGATGAGAGCAAGCCGAGTCCTCGAACAACCGACGACCCGACAGAACCACCAGAACCCTGCACCAGATATGTTCGGTATGCGCTCTCTCGCAAGAATGTCTCATGGACGATGATTTACCCTCCCCTTGGGCTTCATTCGTAAGACCCAATCGGACTCGCAATCCCGTCTCAAAGAAATTCTGCCGACTCTATACTGTCTATCTACTCTGGATAGGTAGGCGGGAGACGTTCTCCGGCCCTATTTCTTGAAATCCTTCCCTTATTCTTTGTTTTCCGAACAACAAAACTCGTATCTCTGGCCGGCCTCGAGGTCATGAACAGCGGATGAACTTTTGGGCCGCGATATTGGGGTATTGGTTGGACCTTAACCTGTGTAGTCCTATCCTTGCGTGATAGACTTCTCAAGATCGGGATCGATGAGATGAATCCCCCGAACGCCACTATGAGGGTAATGCGGAGTAGAGAGTCGGCGGGCTTGATGATGTTAGTAGCGTATTCTTGCAGGGAGGCGACATGAAAGTAGGCGACCGCGCTCCAAGTTGATAGAAGAACAATTATTCCCAAGACGAGCGACCCAACTAGCTTGGAGTGTCCGTGAGTCTTCTGAGGATCGGCGCTGTTCATTCTGTCTTTGTTGGACATGCTGGACTCAGCCGAGAATAGTTTGAAGCATAGGCTCTCCGCATATTGGTGGATCGTTACCACCAACGGGAGAGCGGAGGTTTCTAATGTGAGAGCAAGATGGAATGGTCTCCAGACTCAGACTCTGACTCTCACTGCGGACTTGGCTTCGAGGACCCGTCTCGCTTGTACGCCTTTCACTCTTTCAACGACTATAGTACCGAAGAAGGCGCCCGCGGAGCCGACCAGGGTGTCGCCGATAAGCGCAATCGCCCATATCAACGCGGATGATGGTCCCAGAACCGCCTGGAGGACAACTAGACCTGTCGGAGCCATAGCCAAGTTTCCCAACGTGCCGGCGAGGATCAGATGTCTTCTCGATGGGTCCAGAAGACTGCTACTAGAATGCTGTAGGTAGAGGTCGAAGACAAGACCGTTTACGATTACTGAGGCTGTAATATGAGGTGAAAAGTTGCCTGCAGCACTTGGGGTGCCTAAGAAGATCAGCCCTATGACTGTCCCGAGAATGGTCCCACTCCATTTCTTGCCCGTTAAGGACACTAGAATGGCGAAGAATGCTGGTAGTAAGAAGAAGAGGTCAAGCGATCTCGTCACTGACCGGAGCTCAATGCTTGAAACGTACCCATAGCCGGTGAAAAGAGCCGTCAGCACCGCGACCAAGGCAACATACCTGCTCGTCGAAGTCCCGCTTACGCCGGGAAGGTTGGCACCCCCCGTCCATAGCTGGCTCATGAGATTACATTGAACTTGGGGTATTTGGGAGTTGATGCTTGGCAGTACGAGCTATTCTAACCACGGTGAAGGCGTGAGTCACTGCATTCGATGAGGGGAATGGATTATCTCTTCTTGAGTGCCGCAGATTCGAGCTTTCCGTGAACTCTCACGGTTCCAACCTTCAATGTAGGAGTTGCGAGCTCCAGGGTGACATCGAAGTTTAGGGAATAGCCCTTGTCCGACATCTTTCCCAAGATTTCCGCTAACGAAGACTGGGTGAGTTCGTCTGTGCGTTGAGGCATACAATCTCATAGTCGACTGAACGTTCCCACCTATAAAGCTCTAAGCGGAACCATGGATCCTCAAGTGTAGCCTTCAAGAACGATAACTCGGTTAGAACTGAAGAAATATTCTAGACTAGTCTGAAATCCTCTTTCACCGTGGTCAATACAATGTGTGTATTGGTTCGTTCCACGAAGGGCATCGCCAATAGCGACTTTGTGAACTTGCTGAGTTCTTCACGGCTCTTGAACTTGGCGATGACCATCGCGTCGGTGAGACCCGTCACATCGTAAACTGCCAGCACCTGGGGCATCTTGGCAACCTCTTTCTCAAGCTCCAACAGCTTGCCTTTCGCCACTGACACTTCCGTGAGGGCTGTCAGTTGAAACCCTATCTTTTCATGGTCGAAGATTGCTGAGTATCCTCGAATGATGCCTGATTTTTCCAGCTTGCTGGTCCGGGATTGAACAGTGGTTGTGGATACTCCTAGCTTGTGGGCTAATTCTCTGTAGGATAATCGAGCATCCATCAGGTATGCTTGGAGGATCTTCCGATCAAGTTCGTCCATTTCGACGATCGACGATTTTTCAGGACCTTCACGAACCGAGGAAGTCACCTTTTGAATTGTTCCAATCGGGTCCGCAAGAGTTCGGTTACAAGCTTCGGGTTAGCTCGACCCCGAACCTCGGACATAACCAAGTTCATCATCTTTCCCAACGCCTTCGCCCCATTCTCATTGACGAAGGAACGATTAGATTCCAAAATTTTGGAAATGATCGCACTTAGTTGTTCCTGCGTTAGCATCTCGAGATTCAGCTTTCCGAGAGCATCTCTTGCAGGAGCGTTGGGATTCGATGATACCCACTTGATGATATCGATAACCGACTCCTTAGCCGTCCTATCCTCCCCCACCAGATTGAAGATCTCCCTTAGGTGAGAGTCGGTTACATTTTCAATCGGGATCTTCTCCCTTTCAAGGTTGCGGAGGGATCCCGTGAGCACTGTCGCCACGAAGCTGGGTGACACTCCTTTGGTACTCGTGACAATATGCTCGAACGTTCCCAGGTAGTCCGAATTTACCAGCTCACCCGCAAGCTTTGGACCGACATCGTATTTTGATCCAAGCTCTTTCGCCACTTCCTCAGGCATCCGGGGCAAGTTGTCAGCGATTCGCTTGATTCTTTCTGGGCTAACCTGTACTGGTGGGACATCGGTCTCAGGATACATCCTGGCGGGACCCGGCCTAGGTCTCATGTATTGCGTCGTCCCGTCGGGATTAGCTGTGCGGGTCTCTTCGGGAACTCCGGCTAGCGCCTCCTTTGCTCTTTCGACGACCGCCTTCAGTCCATCAAGGACATTCTCCTTGGAATCGGCGACCAGAACGAATGCGTCCGAAAGATCGCATTCAAGTCTTCTGTAAACGGCTTCGACTTCACTTTCGGTTATCCCATAGCCGGGAAGTTCGTCGGAATGGAAGATTCCTCCTACTCGTCCCCAAAAGACTGCTCGCTTCGCTAACTCAGTTCCAAGTCTGATCCCTGGCAATAGTTCCCGTTTGAGCAGACCCTTGAAACCGGCGAGACGAGTGCCGAGGACGGCTCCACCGTTTTTCACGGCCGACTGAATAATCTTCGACTGGGACGATGAGAGTTGCTCCGTCAGGTCCACGAAGCTGTCCGTGAAATCTGTGGGTTTGAGACTTCGCGTTCTGAGCTCATCTCGAATTTGTAACAGGATTGTTTGACGCTGCACTTCCAGCTCTATGACCTTGGCGACGAGTTCGAGTTCCTGAACGCCTTTGATTTCTATCAGTGCGCCATTTTTGATGGACACGTTGAGATCTTGTCTGATGCTTCCGAGACCACGTTTGACACTCCTTGTAGCGCGGAGCATCTTGCCGATTTCGAAGGCCACTTTGCTTGCTTCCCCAGGATTATTGATGTCGGCGCCAGTTGAGATTTCGATCAGAGGAACTCCCAGACGATCGAGTCGGAACGTTACTGAATTCTTGCTCTCCCCCGTCTTCCGGCCTGAATCCTCTTCGAGCGTTATTTGCTGAATTGGAATTTCCTTTCCATCGACCTTGAGCTTTCCGTTGAGCGAGATTATCGCGGTCCGTTGGAATCCTGTAGTGTTAGAACCGTCGATGACGACTTTTCGCATCACGTGAATCTCGTCCATTGGACGGGCATTGAACAGGGCAGTAATTGTTAGGGCGATATCGATCGCCTCCTCGTTGAGGCGGTGCGGAGGCTCTTCGTCCAACTCGACCAGGTCCGTCGTTTCCGGATCCGCTTCGTATTTGATCGTTCGGCCTTTGTGAAATTCGAAAAGGACGGCGGGGTCTATCTGGCCAAGTTCACTCTGGGTAGGTCTAAGCCTACGCTCAATGGTCAGAGTCGGCGGTTTAGTAGAAAGAAGGGTAGGACAATCACAGAACAGCTTGTGGCCTGTGTCTAGCTGCCGGTGAACCTCAAGACCGACTCTGAGTCCTAAAGCGGTGTAGTCGAATGGCGATTAGGTTGCCTCCATTATCGGAGTCCTCTCAGCAATCTCACCTGCCACAGTCTGCAACATGAGTTCGCGAATCTTTTCGGGAGATCGTGTCTGGCCTAGTACCCACATGAGTTTGACGAGAGCGGTCTCTGAGATCATGTCCTCTAGGGGAGTGACGCCGACGTTGAGGAGGTCGCGTCCGGTGACGTAGACGTTCATGTCCACTCGGCCCCAGATGGTCTGGGAGGTCATGAAGACTGGCACGCCTTGCTTCAACGTCTTCTTGATTGCGTCATAGCAGTATTTCGAGACGTGTCCGAGGCCTGTTCCTTCGAGGACTAGTCCGCGTGCGCCATTTGAAACGGCGGAAGTGATCATTTCAGGGTTGAAGCCCGGATGGAATTTCAACAGGTAAGCGTGCTGGTTGAAGTGTGGTTTGACCATAAGATCGCGACCTATTCCCCGTCTTGGTGCGTCATCGAATCGTTCGATCTGGCCTGTCTGAAGGTCGTATCTTGCCAGAGGGCTTGAGCCAATGGATTTGAAAGCGTCTCTCCGGCTCGTGTGACACTTTCGTACTCTTGTGCCCTTGTGGGCGATAATGTAGCGGTCTGACATGTCCTGGTGCATCGCTACACCGACCGCTCCCAGATCGGCTCGGGCGGCAAGAGCGACCGCTCCGGTCAAGTTTGAGGCCGCATCAGAGCTTGGACGATCTGAGGACCTCTGAGCTCCCACTAGCATTACAGGAACTGAAAGATGTTGCAGGGCGAAGCTCAGGGCTGCTGACGTGTAGTGCATCGTGTCGGTTCCCTGACTCACAACAACTCCGTCAACCTTGTCCCCTATCCTCTTAGCAACATCCTCCGCTAGCGTTGTCCATTGTGCGGGAGTGACGTTCTCACTTAGCTCGCTGAACAGAATGTGAGGTTCAACTTCGGCAATAGACGCAAGCTCCGGTACAACACTTGCAAGGTCAGCTGCGCTCAGTGCAGGTTGGACGGCTCCTGTACGATAGTCGACACGGCTTGCTATCGTCCCTCCTGTGCTGATGATCGCCACTCTTGGCAATCCGGGACGCTTTGGCGGAGAGGGTGGCTTGGTAAAGTGTGGCTTTGGGCCTTCGCCTATGACCTCTATCTTCTCCGTTTTCTCGTAGTGGATTCCTATATTGTATCCGTTCTTCAGTTTGAGAACTATGTGGTTTGGGTCGGTGTATTCGGATCTTGGGAACAGTGCTCCTTCGAAGACATCGCCTGATTTTGTGGTGATTCTGATTATGCTGCCTATCTCGGCGTTGGCGTTCTCTAGTCGGCGGAGGATTTCGCCGCGGTATCCTTCAAGTCCTGAAGCGAACATGCTTCCTTACCTTTTGTATCGAGCTGCAGCGCTTCTAAGTCAATGGTTTGGACATGTAAGGTCCGTCGTGTTCATAGTTGAAACGCGAATAGTAGTTCTTCGTCCCGAGGGCGCTTATGACCACCATTTTGCTCCTGTCATATTCGTTGAACGCTACGCGCTCAGCTTCAGCCACAAGCCTAGCTCCGTAGCCTTTGTGCTGGAAAGCCGATTCCGACTTTGCGCCTACTGGAACGGTCTGACCGAAAATGTGCAATTCTCGAATGACCGCCGTGTTCTTGCCCTTGATTTCGGGACGATGAGATTCATCGCCCGGAATCCTTAGCCGAACATATCCAACCAGTAGGCTTTGGGCTGGGTCTTCGAATGAGAGAAAGACCTCAGTGCCCCCCGACGCCTCGTAAGTCGTTGTTTGAATGCTGACATCATCGATTCTAGGGTTCGAACCGTTTCGCATAATGTGCTGACCAACTTCCCGACACCTTACGCAATGACACTTGATTCCTTGACGACCCAATTCTTCTTGAACCAATTGACGAAGGTTTCCGTTCTTGACTCCGTCCGCAATTCCATCGATCGGAATCTCCCGCTGAATTCTCATTATCCTCACCCATGGAGGGATGAACCGTTTGATCTCGGCGATTAGACGGGCGGCTTGCGCTGTCGAGTAAGGCTTGTACTCCCCCCTCTGCCATTGTTCGTGCAGCTTGGTTCCGGGTGTCACTAGACACGGATAGATCTTCAACATGTCCGGCTTGAAATCCGAACTCTCGAAAATCCTTCGAAAGGCCTCAAGATCTCGTGTCTCGTCACAGCCGGGAAGCCCAAGCATCATATGGTATCCTACTTTGAGACCCGACTCCTTGAGAGTCTGCGTAGCCTCGACAACGTCTGCCACTGAATGATCGCGATGAATCTTGTCGTACACATCATCGTAGAGAGTCTGAACACCTATCTCGACTCGGGTAACACCCATAGACAGCATATGGTCTACGTGGTCTCTCCGAGACCAATCAGGCCGAGTCTCAATCGTAATTCCGACATTTTTCACCTTAGCATTCTCGGCAGTTTGCTTGGCCTCGTCAAGAGATCCCGACACTTGGCCATTGAGAGCGTCCAGGCATCTCTTCACGAATTCTTCCTGATATGAACGAGGCATGAATGGAAAAGTGCCTCCTATCAGAATCAGCTCTACCTTGTCGACAAAATGACCCATATGGCGTAGCTGGGTCAGTCGACTCTTCACTTGTTGGAATGGGTCGTATTCTGATTCGAGAGCCCTCATCACTGCAGGCTCTTTTCCAGTGTAGGCGCGCGGGACGCCTACCTCCGGACCTCCCGGGCAATAGGTGCACTTTCCGTGAGGACAACCATAGGGCTTGGGCATCACGGCCACTGTGGTTACGCCGCTAATGCCCCGTACCTGTTTGTCAGTTAGGATGGGGCGTAGTCGCGGTCGAAGATTATCGGATAAGAGTTGGAGGATGCTTGAGTTGGCTGGGACGAAAGGTGACTTGTATTTTCTGCAGACCTCGATCTTGACCTTGTTGACGTCCTCTTTGGATGGGTTTTCGAGAGCTAGGAGTCGTTCAAGAATCTCGGTTGAGATTTGCTCGACTACCTGGCTCATGTGGGACGCCTTGGAATCTGCGTTCGTTAGACTGGGCTGGGCTCTAACTGTCTTTCTATCGGTTTCCCATATACCCGTCCTTTCCACGAGAAGCCAAAGCCAAGCGACCCTCGAACTGTCGAATCGATCCCGATGAGAATGTAGACTATGATTGCAAGTGGGAACATCAGCGCGTATAGAGAGCTGACTCCAATGGAATTGTCCAGCATGACTATGCCAAGCCACAGGAGTCCAGACATGAAGAGTCCGGCGATCAGGTAGGCGTTCAGAGGGGTTGCTGCTGCCAGTAAGATGCCGTAACCTAGGACAGCGAATGGCAATACGAGGAACGTGAACATCAGGAAGATTCGAGTGACCGCTCTAGGTAGCATGTGCTTCTCGGACACAGTGTAGAAGTTCTTCCTCCAGCCACGCCAGATCTCACCCAGGCTAGCGTACATTCTGACTCCCAGGGCATCAGAGGCAGTGACAAACCGCAGCCGCATCCCTGCCCTCTTCAACAATCTGCCCAGGGAATAGTCCTCGATAATCTTGTCACGAACGGCATAGTGTCCCCCAATCTTATCGTAAGCCTCTCGACGAAAGAGCATGTACTGTCCATTTCCAATCGCATTCTGCCGATCATCATCATTGACCAATTTTCCGCCTACGAGAATCATGATCAGAAGGAAGATTGGCGGCTGCAAGAGCCTCTCCCAAAAGCTCCTCAGGATGGTCCCAGGGGCAAGTGTAACGAGATCTGCATTCTCTGCCTGAAGATAGTTGACAGACCTTGCGAGGCTATCTGTTGCGTGGACGGAGTCACCGTCGGTGAATAGGAGCAGCCCGCCGCGCGATTTCTTGTAGCCAAGATGGCAGGCCCAGTTCTTTCCTACCCAGCCGACTGGCAGAGGCTCCTCGTCAACTAGCGTAATCTCATGAGCGAACTTCTGAACAAGCTCCCGAGTCCCGTCGGTTGAACCACCGTCCACAACAATGATCTCCCTTTTGGGATACTCAAGACCCACCAAAGACCTGACACAATCACTAACGGTTCTGGCCTGGTTTCTGACCGGCAGGATTATGGAAACCAGCGGGACGTTACTGCCGGTTCCAGTCTGCGTCGGAAGGGTCGGGAAGTGCATCAAGGTACGATACTCGTAGCCAGCAAACAGGAATATGAGGAGTGATTGGATGCCGAGCAAAACATCAATCGTCAAGGACAATGATACATGGACCAACCAGCGAGTTATAGTCAGTCGGACGTCGCATCAAATCTAGGCTATTAAGTTGGTCAGAGCCTGACCATATGCTCGTTGACTAGACTCGACGAATCTAGCAAAACAGACTAAGACCAGGCGAGATTCTTCCCGTCACACAGTGTCTACGGGACCGTTTCCACTTCAGATTGATCGAGACGTGCGGATCAATTTGCTGGAACCGAGGCATGCACTCGATCTGTTCGAGCTCGTGAATTCGAACAGGACTCAGCTTAGAGAATGGCTGCCTTTCGTCGACGATTACAAATCAGTAACAGCTGCGACCCAATTCATCGCGAGAAATAGAGAAAAAAATAGTGGAGAGAAAGGCCTCGCCATGGGTATCTGGTCAGGAAAATTGCTTGCCGGTGTCGTGACCTTCGACTACATTGACTGGAGCAACCGCGCGGCCTTGATCGGATTCTGGCTAGGCAAATCATTCCAGGGAAGAGGAATCATGACAAGAACGTGCAGCGCGTTGATTGACTTGGCTTTCGATGAACTGCGTCTAAATCGGATAGAGATCTCTTGCGCCGTCGAAAATAGAAGATGTCGTATGGTCCCAGAGAGACTAGGCTTCAAACAGGAGGGCGTCTCTCGGCAGAGAGAGCGGCTACACGATCACTTTGTTGACACAGTCACCTACGGTATGCTTGCTTCGGAATGGAAGAATCGGACCGTTTGAGGTTTAGACCCTGATGTAGTTCTGACCCGGTTTTCTGCCCAGAACAAATCTCTTCTGCGCATTCCTACGAACCCGCTCACGGGGTGAGAGCCCAGGCTTGTCAAGAGCTACAATCTTCGGAGTCTGCTGCCTAACCTTCCCCGCTTAGGCCCGAAGTGACGTTGCGTCGACTTCGTTTGGTCAGCGAGCCGTGAGTTGGCGTGTTTTGCGAACCTCCTTTGTCCTATTTGGTGTGAAAAGTGGAAATCATGTTAATTAACGCTTCGTTCTTCCTCCCAATACTGAATCCAATCTTTCTCTGATAGTCGACTAGATTTCTGCGTCCGAAAATGGCTATCGAGTCTTCATAGACGCTGTGAGGTAATCCCATTTTTCTGAGAAACAAGGAGACCTGATTAAGGCCAATGGGATTCACAGATCTGACATTGACCTGTCTCGATGCCCTCTGGACTTGATACTTTACGGAGCCGTCTGCATCGAAGAATCCTTTCATACCGTGTCCTAGTGTGGCAGATGATACCTTGTTGGACATTAAGTGTTGGAAAGTTGAATCGTGGAACTTCCAAGATCTAGTTCCAAAGACCGCGTATCGATGAAGATCGTTCCAGATGTCTGTTGAAGAAATCGATGCTTGGATGTTGTTTTTCCCATCGACCTTGAGACTGGGTCGAACCGAATATTCTTGCTCGAAACTAGATATCCACTTGTCAGCAAAGTCTCGGTCTTTGCCAGCTGCTATTCCGATGATGTGCGTTGCCCGTCTCGTTTGGGTGCTGGGTCGAAGCCCATCTCCGAACATTGCGAAAATTATGTATAGCTTGGAATCGCTGAGTCCGCTAACTATTCTCGGAAGCATTCCATATTTCCCGACGAATGCCTGTTGAGACTTGTTGCGGATCGGGATTGCATGAGATCGAAGCACTTGCCGGAGTTTACTCCATTCGACATGGTACTTGACTACGAGCGATTCTTGGCTAGCTCCAGCTCGATACTCGTCTACTAGTTTGCGTTCAAGAGCAAGGCCCGCGCTTCCATCCCAACGTCCCATTGGGGAAGCCCATCGAGGACCCAGTAATCTATGGCGTTGAGAACGCACGGATTCTAGAGGTCTACGGAGAGAAATAGCGATTTGCCGATCGGTTTTCTTCGCTGAAGCTTCTCTTAGAATAGATAATTCGTATGAAGTCCAAGCTCGCAATCTGCTTTTGGGATAATTCAAGACAACAAAGCATGCAGAGTAGACCGAAAGTGATTGTATCTGCTTCTAAGACATTGAGTGGCGTGCGCAAATATTGAATCGACCCTCAATGGGCCGCGCTCAATGGAACCTTCTTTCCGGAGAGGTCGCGTCTCATGTGTCCGAATTCAGGCATGCCGCTAAGTTCCGCCTCCGAGAATACAGGTCCGTCATGGCAGACAAGGTAGGGTCCGATTACGCAGGCAGCGCATATTCCGACGCCGCATTTGAACACTCTTTCTAGGCTTACTTGGATGTGGCAGCGGGTTTCCGTCGCGAGATCGTAGATCTTCTTCATCATTGGCTCGGGGCCACAAGTGTAGATTGCGTCAAAGTGTCCGGTTCTAAGAACGGTTTCGGCCACCTTGGGCACCTGGTTCTTCTCTCCATAGGTTCCGTCGTCGGTCGCGAAAATGAGTTTGAAATGGTGTTCTTTGCTGTCAGCGATCAGCCAGTCTTTGAACAGAAGCTCGCTGGCTGTCCGTGCCCCTGTGATGAGGGTAACGTCGCGCCCTCGAAAGTGAACAAGGAGAGATAGCAACGGGACGAGGCCTGTCCCTCCGCCGACGACCAAGAGTTTGTGATGGTGCCCAACGCTGTATGGATGTCCATAAGGTCCCCGGACCCAGAATAAGTCGCCGGGCTCTTTCTCCCAGAGCGCTGTACTAACCGGGCCGCCTTTCTTGATAACAACACCCGCTTCATTCCTTCCGTGTATTGCCAAGACGCTCATCGGCACCTCATCGACACCTGGGACCCAGACCATGGCGAACTGTCCAGGGTGAGCCTTATGCAGACTCACGTCCCTAAACCAGAATGAGCGGATGGAGGGAGTCTCATCAACAATCCGCTCGAGTCTCACTGAGCGGGGCGTATGGAGCTGCGCTGTCGCCTGTTCCAAGGTATAGAATCAGAATGTAGCAGGATTACTAATTAGTTATGAATCGCAGCTAGCGGACGCCGAGGACCTGGTAGAGAATTGCCGCGACGAACAGAGCAGTGAGTCCCACCACGATGATGAAGAGTACTGGATTAACCATCCAACCAGGATCCTTTGCCGCCGTAGTCAACGCGCTTCTCGGCCACGATGCCGAGAGCAAGTATTATTTGGTTCTGTCGACTCTTTGTTGGAGTTGGCTTCGGGGCATCGACTCC
>Ga0209239_1000087_pt1 | contig 54605 bp, 46 predicted proteins | sample GraSoi013_2_20cm_FD_185824 | JGI IMG/M metagenome (GOLD analysis project Ga0209239, IMG submission 185824) | Grasslands soil microbial communities from the Angelo Coastal Reserve, California, USA - Sample 10_02_2013_2_20cm (SPAdes) (version 2) | ecosystem: Environmental > Terrestrial > Soil >...
TGTTCCGTGCGAACCGCGAAGTCATCGAGCAAGAGGTACGCCGGAAATACATTGCCGGCGACACCGAAATGACGGGTGGGTTATAGCGGGATGGAGAAGATGTCACTCAGGCAGATCGTCCGCGCGAATGAGAACAGACCCATCCATTTCGGTGTCGCCGGCAATGTATTTCCGGCGTACCTCTTGCTCGATGACTTCGCGGTTCGCTCGGAACACTTCGAGTTTATCCTTACCGTCTCCATGGAAGTGGTCGTCCAGGGCTTCCCTGCTGATGGCGCAGCGCACCCACGCTTCGCCGTCGTGGCCGTAGAAAAAGACAATGTCGCGCTCGGGAACAACAGCCTCCTGGGGCGCGAGAAATGTCAGGTCGTGCTGCTCAAGGCGCCATTGCACGCGGCGGACGATGAAGGCTGCGAACGGATGGATGTCCATCTCGATGCTGGCGCGGTCCATGGCGCTCAGATAAGACTTGCGATCCCGGATGCGAATCACCGTCCAAGGATAGCCGCCCGAAGCCAGCATAACGTTCATCAGAAAGCGCGCCATGCGGCCGTTCCCATCCGGGTACGGGTGAATGTAACCGAAAAGCCAGTGTCCCAACACCGCGCGTACCGAAGGCTCGGGTTCTTTTTCCAGAAGGTCGAAGAACGCCGGCATGGCGTCGCGCACCGCCTCCCACCTCGGCGGAATGTAGCGCGACCCGCGCAGATACACGGGTATGTTCCTGTATCCGGCCAATACCCCCGCTTCCATCAGGCCGGCTGTGACGCAGGGCTGGAACAACTCGCGATACCAGTCGTTGTGCACGGTGCGCGCCAGCGCGGGGGCGTTCTCACCCGCGATCACTTTCTCTACTCCTTTTTTCACCAGCTGAAACGCTTGCCAGTATCCCCGCGCCGCGAGGGCGTCGCGATTTCTGCGATCGCCGGCGTCATGCTCGGGGTCCCAGCCGCCCTGCCGAACTCTCTCAACCAGGGCAGGCGTGACGGTGTAGCCTTCGATGGACAACGAGTGGTAAGCATCGGTCCGATAGATTTCGCCGACGTAGCGAAGATACGCTTCATTGTCTGCTGGAAGTCCCGGCGGTTTGGGGAACGTCGCGAGGACCGGGCCACGCATCGATTCCCAGAGCATCTCAACGCGGGCCACGATCGGGGCGGTGGGACGCGGCGGCCTCTTGAATATGTGTCCGGCTTCAAATGGGCTGCTCTCTCGTACATCGTATCCGGCGCCCTTCATGGCACGGAGAATCTCGTCCGCGAGGTCGCCGCGCCCGGTTTGGCGGAAGGCTTTGGCAAGATAACCGGCTTTCGCGGAATGCCCGCCGTTCAGGAGCAGCCGAAGCACGTCCGAGACGTCACCAAGGCTCGCCATCACCACTTGCGACTCGATGGGATACAGCTGAAAGAAGGATTCCGGCACGCGTACCAAGGCCGCCGCCGGCGTAAACAGACGCAATCCGTCCTTCACTAGGAGAGCTGCGGTCGCGGGCATCTCCGCAACTTTCAGATCGTAAAGCGTTGTGCCAAACAGAAGCTGAATGTCGTTATTCGTCGCTTTCGGGCTGTGTACAACCAGCTGATCGGGGATCACCGTTCTCTCGCCGTGCAAGAAAAGGGACTGCTCCGGCGACAGGTGCCATTGTTCGCCAAAGCGCTCGTCGCAGTAGCGTGCGCAGAATTCCCAGAACGACGCATGCCACGGGGTGCTCTCGCCGACCTGTGAGTCGGGGCTGGAGGAGATCAGCCAGCCCTTCATGACTTCTTGCAGGAAACCGTTCTCCACCAGGCGTTCGCGGTGAACCCGGCTCAGGTCGTCGGAACGGAACACACGCCGGTTGCCTTGCTGGAGTGCCTTGAGCTCGTCGAGGGATTCAGCCAGCTTTTCGTTTGGCGAGGGCATGGAGCCTCCCATCTTCATGGGGCATTACAAGTCTATTGTGGTGCGTGAATACAAGTATATAACGCCGTGTGATTACAAGTCAATTGCGCCGTATAAATACAAGTCAATTGTGTCGTGTAAGTGCAAGTTTATACTGCTATATATGAGTAAGGCGCTTTTATTCAATAAGTTGCATGTCTTAGAGCTATGCTGGAACATCTCCTCTGCACTCTGCAAAAGGGGCCGTCCCGGCGTGCAAGTCAGGAGCGCAGCTCGCCGCTGTGTCCACCTCTCAGCTTCCCGCGCAGCAGATCCTCGAGGTCACCCATTTGGTCGCCCAGCAGATTCAACTTCCGCGCCAGGCCTTGAATTTCGGATTCGGCGCGGCGATTGACGGCGTAATCCAGTTCGCTTCGCACGCGGTCTTTCCGGTCCTGCCGATTCTGGCTCATCATGATCACCGGCGCCTGAATCGCCGCCAGCAGCGACAAAATCAGGTTCAGCAGAATAAACGGATACGGATCCCAAGCCGCCCTGCGCATGCCAACATTGATAGCCGTGTAGATGCTGCTGATCACCATAAACCCAATAATGAACTTCCACGATCCGCCGAACTGCACCATGGAGTCCGCGATGCGCTCGGCCAGCGTGGATTTCTCTTCGATCACGTCGTTCGCGTTGCGCATCGCGCGAATGCGCACCAGTTGCTGCGAAGAGTGAAACTGCTTTCCCAGCACCGTCAGCATGTCCATTCCCGCATGCGGCTTGCGTTGCAGCAGTGTCGCAATGTCGCCGCGGCTCACTTCCAGGCATTGCGTATCTTCCATGGCCGTGGCGTTGGTTTGATGAGGCGTCTGCTCCAGCATCGAAGCGAAGCCGAAGAATTCGCCGTGCGCCGGCTCATCCACAACGACTTCCTGCTGATCCTCGTCCACCGTCGTCACGCGAACTTTTCCCGAGACCATCACGTAGGCTTGTCCGCCAGGATCGCCCATTTTGTAAATGCGCTGCCGCGGAGCGAAATTCTTCAGCTCCACTTGCGCCGCCAGCACCGCCGTCTCGTCTGCGTCCAGCAGCGCAAACAGCGGAACGTGTTTCAACACTTCAGGATTGCAGGCCATCGGCCACCTCTTCCACGGAATGGGATCGATTCTCAGTCTTGCAAGCGTTTGATTCGACCGCAACACGCGACAGCTTCGCTCCTAGTAAACCCGATGATTGGCGCGGCTTCAAGGAGCATTCGGCAAAGGCGGGAAAAGCGCTGCGAACCAAAACGCGGCGGGCTGGAACTCTTGCGTTATTCGATTACTCGGATGGTTACGTCTTGCGCGGCGGCATGCTGCTTCAGCAGGTCGGACATTCTTTGCGCCCAGCGCCCGAGTCCTTCCGGGCCGGCAAACGAAATGATAACCGCCAGCACCTGCTTCGTCGCCGCCGTGACCATCGTTCGCTCGGAATCGCTCGTCGCGCTGCCGTGCGGGCCGACGGTATCGGCGAACAATGGCAATCCTTCCAGATTCAAATCGTATTTGCCGATGCCTTTGTACGTTTCGCCTTCGCGACCAGCGCGAAAAACGATGTCGCCCACGACGTGCCCCAGATCATATAGCCCAACCGGCAGGCGGCTTTCCACCGACACGAGATTGATTACGTCCACGACGGCATTGATTTCCGGCAATCCTTTTCCAGCCACTACGCGCCGCAACAGCGCTTCCGCCGAATTTCGGTACCGCGCCGGATCTTTTCCCAAAGCTTTGTACGCCTTGCGCGTCGTTTCCACTTGTACCGATTCGAGCACGCCGCGCGGAAAAGGCAATTTCTGGATTTCGTTTTCCCGCGTCTTCATTTCCTCGAGCAGCGCGGCGGGCGACGCACCCGCCTTCACTTGCGCTGTCACGCAACCGAGCGCCGTCCGCGGGCATTTCGCTTTCAGTTTCGCATCGATCGTTACGTTCATCGCGCCTCAGTTCGCCACCGGCTTCAGCTTCGCGGAAAAGTGCCGCAGAAACTTTGCCTGCTCGATTATCTCGTAGCCACGGAGTTTTTCCCGTTTGCGCCAAACATCCAGAATCACTTCCACAACATATTCGATGTGGCTCTGCGTATACGCCCGCCGCGGAATCGCCAGCCGCACCAGGTCCATCGTGGCGTGCTCGCCGAACATCAGCGTCCCAATTTCCACCGAGCGAATCCCGCCTTCCAGATATAGTTCGTTCGCCAGCGCCACGCCGGGAAATTGCGCCGCTGGAACGTGCGGCAGAAATGCCCGCCCATCAATATATATGGCATGCCCGCCCGGCGGCTGCACGATAGGCACGCCTTCAGTGGCGATGTGGTTCCCGAGAAACGCCGTGGAAGCGATGCGGTATTTCAAATACTCCTCTTCGAGCGCTTCGTTCAGGCCGACGGCAATTGCTTCCAGGTCGCGTCCGGCCAGCCCGCCGTACGTGGGAAAACCTTCGGTCAAAATCAACAGGTCCTTTTCCTGTTGCGCCAGCCGGTCGTCGTTGGTGCAGAGGAATCCGCCAATGTTTGCCATGCCGTCTTTTTTCGCGGACATCGTGCAGCCATCGGCGTGCGAAAACATTTCGCGCGCAATTTCGCGCGGAGTTTTATTCGCGTAGCCTGGTTCGCGCAATTTGATGAAGTACGCATTTTCCGCGAACCGGCACGCATCGATATAGAAAGGAATTTCGTTCTTCTTGCAGATGGATTTTACCGCACGGATATTTTCCATCGAGACGGGCTGGCCGCCCCCGGAATTGTTGGTTACCGTCAGCATGACCAGCGGAATGTTCTTCGCGCCTTCGCGTTCGATGGTTTCCGCGAGCCGCGCCGCGTCCATATTTCCTTTGAAAGGATGCACGTAAGCGGGCTCCTTCGCTTCCGCGATGGGAAGATCCAGCGCCCGCGCGCCGACAAATTCGCAGTTCGCGCGCGTGGTGTCAAAGTGCGTGTTGTTCGGAACCACGTCGCCCTTCTTGCACATTACATTGAACAAAATGCGCTCGGCGGCGCGGCCCTGGTGCGTAGGAATCACGTGGCGAAAACCGAAAATGTTCTGCACTGAGTCGCGAAACCGCGCGAAGCTCGGCGACCCGGCGTAGGATTCGTCGCCGCGCATCATAGCCGCCCACTGTTCGGTGGACATCGCGGCGGTTCCGGAATCGGTGAGCAAGTCGATCAAAATCGCGTCGGAAGGAACCAGGAAAAGATTGTAGCCCGCAGCCTCCATAAGTTTCCGCCGTTCTTCGCGTGTGGTGCGGCGGATGGCCTCGATGCTTTTGATGCGAAACGGTTCAATGATTGTCTTGATCGGCATTTTTCCGGGATTCTTCCCCGGACACACTACCACACCGACTGATTCCGCGGCGGGGACATCCTCGCTGGGAAGGAAAGACGAACAGAAGCAAAATTACGAGCCCCAGCGCTGCGCTCGATCCGCAACCCGTGCTAAACTTTATGGACTTTAGGCCCGTAGCTCAGTTGGTTAGAGCGCTACCTTGACACGGTAGAGGTCTGGGGTTCGAGTCCCCACGGGCCTACCATTCCTAGCTATTCCACATGGTTTTCCTTTACATTCTGCAAAGCGAGTCGACGACGCGCTTCTAGATTGAAATCAACGGATTATCAGTTTGACGTAGACGCCAGGCCGAATTCGCGGTGGGTGGTGTTGAGAGCGGTCTTGACGGATTTTTCGTCGATCACGAAGGAAATGTTGCTTTCTGAAGAGCCCTGAGCGATGGCGATCAGGTTCACGTTGTCGCGTCCCAAAGCGTTGAAGGTTCGGCCGGCGATTCCGGGCGTGCCGCGCATATTTTCTCCCACGACGGCTACGATCGCGATATTCGAATCCACGGTGATGTGTTCTACCTTGTGATGCGCGAGGTCGTGCGCAAACTCTTTGCGCAGCGCTTCCACGGTTCGCTCGGCGTCCACAGTGGAAACGATGAAGCAGATATCGTTCTGCGAGGACGACTGCGAAATTAGCAGGACGTTGGCACGCACTTCGGCGGTGGTGGAAAATGTCCGGCCTACTACATCTGGCAATCCCACAATTCCCGGACCGCCCACACTGATTAATGTTACGTCGCGGATGGCCGTCAGCGCTTTTACTCCGCCGCCGATGCTGCGGCCTTCCGGCGTGATTTTTGTGCCGGGCTTTTCTGGCGCAAAGCTGTTGCGAATCCACACGGGAATTGCCGCCTGCACGACGGGATTCAAAGTCTTCGGGTGCAGCACTTTCGCGCCAAAGTAAGCCAGCTCTGCGGCCTCGCGGTACGAAATCACCGGAATCGTGCGCGCCTCCGGCACCAGCCGCGGGTCGGCGGTGAGCACGCCATCGACGTCGGTCCAGATGATGACTTCATCGGCATCCATCGCCGCGCCCAGGATCGTCGCCGAATAGTCCGAGCCGCCTCGCCCCAGCGTGGTCAATTGGCCTTGCGTGGTGGCGCCGATGAAGCCGGTCACGACCGGCGCGATGCCCTTTTCCAATAGGGGCCGCAACCGCGCTTGCGACTTTGCGCGCGTCAATTCCATTTGCGGTTCGGCGCCGCCATGGAACGCGTCGGTCACAATCAATTCCGTCGCTTCGATCGCTTCGCTTGGCAGCCCCAGCTCTCCGACGGCTGCCGCCACCAGCGGCGCGGAAAGACGTTCTCCCAGGCTTGAGATTGCATCGAGGGCGCGCGGCGTGAGTTCGCGTAGCAGCGCCGTTCCTTCGCAGAGGCGCCGGCCTTCTGCGAACACTTCATCCATCCGTTGCCGGATGCGCGCTCGTTTGTCTTCACGCTGGACCAGGCTTGTCAGAGCGGTTTCGTGTTGTTGACGCAGCGCGTCGAGCATTGCCGTAGCTTCACGCGCGTCTGTGGTCTGCGCTTTCTTTGCCGCCTTGATCAGCCGGTTGGTCACGCCGCTCATGGCGGAAACCACAGCGACGCAGGCGTTTTCCTTTGCCGCCTTAGCGATAATCTGCCCTGTCCTGGCGATGCACGATGCGTCGCCGACGGACGTGCCCCCGAATTTCATCACCTGTAAGCGCGCTTTCATTCCCGTCCCAGCTACACCGTGGATTCGATTCGCCGGTCAGGCATAAACCACATCACGGCAACTGCAACATAGAGCACGAGCGCGATCCAGGGGCGCGCGTACGCCAGTAGAATCGCCAGTGCGTAGACCGATAGCGACACTTTACCTTTTAGATCGTTGCCGACCGCGCGAGCTAGTTTTGAGTCGGGACCGTTGCAGGCGATGATGGATCGTTCCAATAAAATGTAGGCAATCGCGGCCATTGCCAAAACCAAGCCGTAAGCCGCAGTGGGCGCGGCTGCGAAATGAGTTTCATCCATCCAACGAATGACGAACAGAACTAGCGATAGCCAGAACAGCAGGAACAGGTTGGCCCATAGTACGGCGCCATTAATTCGTTCCGTAACATGGAGCATGTGGTGATGGTTATTCCAAAAGATGCCGACGTTGCCAAAGCTGAGCGCGTAGGCCAGAAGTACCGGGAAACCGGACGCCAGCGAGAGAAAATCGGAGCCGGCGGGCACCTTCAGCTCCAACACCATGATAGTAATGATGATGGCGATCACTCCATCCGTGAAAGCTTCCAGTCGTTGCTTGTCCATCGGCGAACCTGGATTCGGAGCAATAACTAGCTGCCTGTTGCCGCGGCCTTGCTTATTTTGTCCTCAGACCTCGAAGGAGTGTATCTCACGAGCGTGGGACATTCACAAGCCCCGATGATCCCGCAATCATAATCCGACCCCTACCGGGACGACGCCCGCGTTGACTTTCTTTCTGCCGCGCTTCTAACATGGCAAGCGGATATTCCACGCCAATCAGATTGGGACAACCGGTCTCGCATCGGCGCGGCGGATTTTCGGCGACTCATTCGAAAGGCGGCTTGGCATGAATCCACGGCGCATTCTCGGTCTGACTCTTGTCCTTGTTGCGATTGGGGTGGCTATTGCGCTTCGCTCTTCCGCGGACAACAAAGCGAAGCCCGGGGACGTGAACGAAGCGCGAGTTGGGTCCGACGCCGCCACTGGGAACAACTGGCTTCTCAACGGCCGCACTTTTGACGCCGGCCATTTCAGCCCGTTGCAGCAAATCACCGACAAAAATATCGCTGGGCTGGGTCTGGCCTGGTCTCTGGACATTGAAAGCGCCATGGGCATTGTATCGGAGCCGATCGTTGTGGATGGAGTGATTTACGTCAGCGCGCCGCTTTCGAAAGTCTATGCGGTGGAGGCTGCCACGGGAAAACTGCTGTGGAAATTCGATCCTCAAGTTCGCTTGGACCAAGCCATCAATGGTTCCTATTCCGCGCGCGTCAATGGCGGCGTGGCCGTTTGGAACGGCAAAGTGTACGTCGGCACCGGCGACTGCCGCCTGGTAGCCATCGACGCCGCAACCGCGAAAAAAGTTTGGGAAGCCACGGTCTGCGAACCAACGCAAACCGGCATCACCGGCGCGCCGCATGTGGCCAAGGGGAAGATTCTGATGGGCTTCAACGGCTCGGATGACGGCGTGCGGGGCGCGCTGGTCGCTTATGACGCGGAAACCGGCAAGGAAGCGTGGCGCTTCTGGACGGTTCCGGGCGATCCCTCGAAGCCATTCGAAACGAAGGCGCTCGAAATGGCCGCGAAGACCTGGGCCGGCGACGGATGGTGGAGGGTTGGCGGCGGCGACGTCTGGAACGCTATCACCTATGACGATGCGACAAACCAGGTCATCTTCGGAACGGCCGGCGTGGGCGTGGACTATGGCGAGTTTCGCCTCATCAAAGCAACCGGCGACCGGCTGTTTGGCGAGTGCATCATCGCGGTGAACGCAGACACTGGAGAATACGCCTGGCATTATCAGACCGGCACCGAAGGCGTCCATTCCGAAAACAATCACATTGTTATGGCGGATCTGGTGATCGACGGCGAGAAACGCCACGTGGCCATGACCGTGCCGAAAAACGGCTTCTTTTTTGTGCTCGATGCCAAGACCGGGAAACTTCTTTCCGCGAAGCCTCTCGTCAAAACGGTTTGGGCGTCCTCGATTGACTTGACGACCGGGCGCGCGGTGCGGATTCCCGCATCGCAAGGCGGCGGTAGGCAGTGGACGGTTCACAACTGGTGGCCGATGAGCTACAACGCGCGGACCGGCTTGGTGTACGTCCCAACAACCGATCGCCGCGCCGATGTGAAGGCCGCGTCCGAAGCAGGAGAAGGCGGCGAAGGATTGTTTGGCCGGCTCATCGCCTGGGATCCTGTCGCGCAATCGGCGCGCTGGTCCGTCGAAGAAGAAATCGCCACCAATGGCGGAGTTCTCTCCACGGCTGGAAACCTAGTTTTTCAGGGCCAAGGCACTGGCGAATTTGCGGCTTACACGGCCGACACAGGGAAAAAAGTCTGGTCGGTCAAGACGGGCTCAGCCATCGAGTCGATTCCCGTTACGTTCTCCGTGAAAGGCGAACAATATGTGATCACTCCGGTCGGATGGGGCTCGGGCTCACGCTTGTTCGCGCCAGCCCGCACGATGGCCACGCCCGAATCAAAACGCGGCCCGGCGCGGCTGTATGCGTTCAAGCTTGGCGCAACGACGCCTTTCCCGTATCCGAAAATTGTGATCCCGCCCGTGCCAAAGCCTCCCGAGCAAAACGTGAGCGAGGAAATCATCCGCAAGGGCGAAAAGCTTTACGGAACATTTGTCTGCGACGGTTGTCACTCACCCGGACTTGACGGAAGCGGCGCCTGGGTTCTTGATGGCGCGATTCCCGATCTTCGCTACATGCCCCCCGATGTTCACAAAGATTGGTATCAAATTGTCCTGGGCGGCAGCCACTGGAGCAAAGGCATGCCCGGCTTCGCCGATCCTCCGAAGTTCGCATTTCCGCATGACAAGATGACCGTGCAGGATGCGGACGCGATTCACGCTTACGTTATTGATGGAGCCTGGAAAGCGTATAAGAGCGAACAAGCGGCGGCGCAATCTCAATCCAAGACAGGAAATCACTAGCTCGGTTTTGCGCTGGCAAAACCGGCCGCCAAACTGAGCAGGCCCACGCCGAGGTGGATGAAATTGAAATGCGCGTTCAAGTCCAGTTGGACGGGACCGAGGTCTCGCAGACCGCCGAAGCCTGCAATGGCAACCAGCGTATAGATCGTCCCAAAAATCAGACCAAAACGCCGCGAGCTATCCGCGCTTTTTCCGAGCCCGGCCCATAAGGCGATTACGCCGCTAGTGAAGTGAAATATGTTATGGGCGAGAGGAAACGTAAGGTTGAACATTTCATGTCGAAAGAATCCCACCACACCGACAACGACCAAGATCGCGCCGCTCAGAACAATGTAGATTTTTGCCAGCGCGCTCGCCACTAGTTCCCTCTTGCATGCTAATTCGCCCGAGATGCAATCGCGAAATGTTTGTGGAGCTTACGGCCCGCACGGATGTGCCGTCAAGCCCCGGAGATTTGGCTGCTCGGAAAACGCCAAGCTTAAGGCTATAATCTGCGCCGATCGCAGAATTAGAAATGGTGAAATATGAACGCGACTGAACCGAACACGAAAGCGCGCGGCCGCTGGGCTAGCATTCTCGGCGACATCCATTTTTGGGTACCCGTCGCCGTTCTGATGGGTGGATTGCTGCTTCTGCGATTTATTCGCTGATTTTCGGATCGGAGCAAATGCCTCCTGTTGCCAATACCCAGATCGGCTACGCGACCGAATCGCGTGCGAAGAAGCTGCAACTCCTTGGCATTCTTTCCGGCTTCGCGGCGGGAGCCTGGCTCGGTGCCGCGGAAGCGCCAACGAAACTTGTGTCCATTGGCATTTCGCCGATGGTCATTTCGCTGATCATGGTCATTGGCGTTTTCCTCGCGCGCTGGAGTCTGCCCGCGCTGATTCTGGGCACTTCATCCGTCCGCGCTGACGTTCTCCGCGCGCCTCACCTGGTTATTTGGGCGCTGCTTGCCGGATGCCTCTGGGCCGTGGCCAACACACTGACGATTTTCGCCATCCGCGACATTGGCTTGAGCATCGCCTTTCCTTTGTGGAATTCGAACAGCCTCCTCGGCATTCTTTGGGGTTTTCTTTTTTTCAACGAACTCCGCCAAGCCGGCTGGCGCCGTCTCGCCGGCGTCCTCGGCGGCGCGCTGGTGATGTGCGCTGGTGCGACGCTCCTGGCAATCGCGTCTTCCTCAGGACACGGCCCCGCCGCACATTCCCTGAACGGAGTCTGGGCCGCGCTCGGCGCCGGAATTCTTTGGGGCACCATGTACATCCCGTACCGCAAAGCCTACTTGACCGGCATGAATCCGCTTTCGTTTGTCACTTTCTTTTCCTTCGGCGAACTCGGCATGATGACGCTCCTCTCAGTCAGTTCGCTGGGACTGGCTCCCTTGTGGCAGGAATTGCTCGGCGCGCGCAGCGTTATTTTCTGGCTGATACTCGGCGGTTTCGTCTGGGTGATTGGCGACATCTTCCAGCAATTTGCCGCAAAATACGTGGGCATCAGCCGCGGCATCCCGCTTTCCAATTCGAATCAGCTCTGGGGGCTGTTGTGGGGGATTTTCGTCTTCGGCGAATTGCACGGCCGCAATTCTTCCATCTACCTCGAAGTTATCGGCGGCTCGCTCCTGATGATGCTGGGTGTCGGCGCCATCGCGTTTTCTTCCGCCACCGGCCAGGAGCAGACGCGATGGAAAGAAGCGGCCATTCGCGAGAGCGACCGTTACGGCGTCGCCGCGGACTTCGTTGAAGCCCGCATGGACGGCCGCCAGCTTGTCACCGAAGCCAAACCTTCCCGCGGCGCGCTGGACTGGCTGCTGGTCGTCTTCGCCACCAGCGTGTTCGTGATTTTTGCGGCGATGGCTCGCGTCCCGCAACTGTCCTTGCACTGGGGACCGGCCGCGCTTTTGACCGCCGCCTTGTTCCTGCTCCTTATTATTTGCGGCCTCGCCCTCTGGCGCACTACGCGCTTCCACTGACGCCGTCGCTCCTCCTTTGAAACCGTCCCCGCATCCGGTAAAGTTGCCGGGTCCTTTATGACGAATCTGCGAAAAGTGGATGTAGTCGGCGTCGGGCTCAACGCCACGGACACGCTGATTCCCGTCGCGCACTATCCCGCGCGCGGCTCCAAAGTCGAATTCCGTTCCGCGAAAGTGCTGCCCGGTGGCCAGGTCGCTACTGCCGTGATTGCCTGTCGGCAGTGGGGTTTGCGCGCGCGCTACGTGGGCAAAATTGGGGACGACAGCGCCGCGGCGCTCCATCGCGCGGAATTCGCGCGCCTTGGCGTCGAAGCGCATCTTTTCTCGGCACCCGGCTGTCCCAGCCAGCAGGCTTTTATCCTCGTCGATGATGCCGGCGAGCGTACCGTTCTTTGGAAGCGCGATGACCGCTTGATCCTCCGCCCCGAAGAGCTCGACCACGAGTGGATCGTCACTGCTCGCGCGCTTCACGTCGATGGCCATGATACGGCTGCTGCGGCTGCCGCGGCGGGTTGGGCGCGCGCCGCCGGCGTTCCTGTCATTGCTGATTTGGACGAACTTTATCCCGGCGTCGAGGAACTCCTGAAGAGCGTCGATTACCTCATCACCAGCAGGGACATTCCCGGGCGATTGATGGAGGAACCGGATTTGCGTAAGTCCCTCCCTGCGCTCCGCGAACGATTTGCGTGCCGTCTTACCGCGGCAACATTGGGCGAGGAAGGCGTCTTAGCTTGGGATGGGAAGCGTTTCCACTACGCGGCTGCGTTCCGCGTGGAGACGCTTGACACCACAGGCGCCGGAGACATTTTTCATGCCGGATTCATTTACGGGCTCTTGCAAGGCTGGCCGCTGCAGCGCCAGCTCGATTTCGGCTGCGCTGCCGCCGCCCTCAACTGCACCGCCATCGGCGCCCGCGGCGGCATCCAGCCCGTCGATTCCATCGAGCGCCTCATCGCCACCGGCGTTCGCCATGCCCCTGCTCACGACGTGTGAGTTTTGACCCGAACGATTTTCTTCGAAGCCTGAATTCAACAACTAATCACAGCTAGACAAAAGGAGATTTCCTAACAAACTTTGTATAATCGATTTTGGTACTGCGAGGGAAGTCGTGATAGGGCGTGCCCTGCTGGCTGCCATAATTTTGATCCAACTTCCTTGGCCGATAAGAGCTCAAGCCAAGGCAGTCCGCTCGCCAGTGATTAGCCTTCCTAACGGAGCAATAAGCCGAATTCCCTCACCTGATGAAAAGTGGATTTTGGTTTTCGAATGCCCTAACAATTGCAGCGAACGAAAACTGTGGGTTGAACAGAGGGGTATGCCTGGACGAAGGCTCGTAAGCGAGTATGAACGAAGCCTAGCCATTTCTTGGGCACCAAACGGTTCCCTCTTCTTCGTCAACGATGCATATGCCAGTAACGAGGCTCGTTGCTATGTAGTTGATCCAATCACACTGAAAACCACTGATTTGGCAAAGGTCATCGAGACTGAAGATGCCGGAGTGAGAAAGTTCTTGAATGCAGGGCACTCGTACCTAAGAGTAAAACGCTGGATCAATTCGCACGAGCTACTTGTTGTTTTGTACGGACACTTCGATGACCCGCCTCCGCGCGGTTTCACCCTGCAGTATCGCATCGACGTAAATGGCGGTGTTCGCAGAGTCTCAAGCGCCTCCGGCGGTTGAGACTCCGCCAACACGGGTGTTATCCTGCCTTCTATGGCGGATCCCGTCATTTCACCGCCCGAAGTCGCCTTCGCCTCGCCCCTCGAGCATTCCCGGCGTCAGCTCGAAGCCTTGCTCGAAGTCAGCGAAGCCATCGCCCAGCAGCGCGATCTCCCCGCGCTTTTCCACGACCTTGCCGGCCGCCTGCACTCCGTCATTGAATTCGACTTCCTGACTCTCGTCCTCCACGATCCTGTCCGCAACGTGATGCGTCTTCATATTCTCGAATCTCGCGTCCCCACGGAAAAAGTCGCCGGCATGGAATCGCCCATCGAAGGCCATCCGTCCGGCTGGGTCTGGCAAACGCAGCAACCTCTGGTCATCGCCGATGTCGACGAAGAAACGCGTTTCCCCGACTTCATAACGAGGATTCGCGAACATGGCGTCCGTTCGATGGCGATTTTTCCGCTCACCACCGCGCAGCGCCGCATCGGCTCGATGGGCTTCGGCCGCATGGCCCCGCAGGGCGTCACGGACACGGAGCTGCAATTCATGCAGCGCGTGGCCAGCCAGGTCGCGGTGGCCGTCGATAACGCGCTCAATTTCGAAAATTCCCAGGCCTACCAAACGCAGCTCGCCCGCGAACGCGACCGCCTGCGCGTTCTCCTGGAGATCAACAACGTTCTGGTGGTCAGCCGCGAGGTCACCGAAGTATTCCGCGGCATCGTCTCCACGCTCGAGCGCGTCATTCACCACGATTACACTAGTCTCGCGCTTCTCGATCCCGTCACCGGCTTGCTGAAAATTCATGCACTCGACTTTCCCGGCCGGCCGGGAATGATCAAGCGGGAAATCACCGTGCCGCGCGACACATCTCCCGCGGGCCACGCCATCTCCACCGGTCTGCCTCTCCTCGCGCGCGGGGCAGAACTCGAACGCTACCCGAGCGAAATCATCGCCACCCTGCGAAGCGACGGCATCCAGACGATTTGCTGCGTTCCCCTCATCACCCATGGCCGCACTTTCGGCTCGCTCAATCTGGCCAGCCGCCGCAACGATGCGTTCACTCCCGAAGACGTTGAGCTGCTGCGTCAGGTCAGCGCGCAAATCGCCATCGCCGTTGAAAACGCTCTGGCCTTCAAGGAAATCGACGCACTGAAAAACAAGCTTGCCGAGGAAAAGCTCTATCTTGAGGAAGAAATTCGCACCGAAATCAATTTCGAGGAGATCATCGGCGATAGCACGGCGCTCAAACGCGCCCTCGCTCAGGTGGAGCTTGCCGCTCCCGCGGCCACTTCGGTCCTCCTTTTGGGAGAAACCGGAACCGGCAAGGAAGTCTTTGCCCGCGCCATCCACAGTCTCAGCCCGCGCCGCGAGCGCACTTTCGTCAAGGTCAATTGCGCCGCTATTCCCAGCGGACTTCTTGAATCCGAGTTATTCGGCCATGAAAAGGGCGCGTTCACCGGGGCCATCAATCAAAAGATCGGCCGCTTCGAACTGGCCGACCGAGGCACGCTCTTTCTTGATGAAGTCGGCGACCTTCCGCTCGACCTCCAGCCCAAATTGTTGCGCGTTTTGCAGGAACAGGAATTCGAGCGCCTCGGCAGCAACCGCACACAGCACGTGGATGTCCGCGTCGTCGCCGCCACGCACCAGGATCTTGCGAAACTCGTCGGCGAGCGCGCTTTCCGCAGCGACCTTTATTACCGCCTCAACGTTTTCCCCATTCAAATCCCCGCGCTTCGCGAACGCCCTGAAGATGTTCCTCTTCTGGTGCGTTACTTCGTCCAGATCTTCAGCCGCCGCCTTAACAAAGATGTCCAGTACATTCCGGCCGACGTAATGGACGCGCTCTCTCACTATTCCTGGCCTGGCAACGTCCGCGAACTGGAAAACCTCATCGAGCGCGCCGTGCTGCTTTCTCCCGGCCAGGAACTTCGCGTTCCCCTCGGTGAATTGAAGTCTACCTCCGTGCCCGTCGCGGCCTCGGGCGTCGATCCTTCATCCTTTACTTCATTTCCTTCTTTAACCTCTGCTACCTCCTCCATCCCCACGCTCGAAGAAGCCGAACGCCAGCACATCCTCCGCGCGCTGAAGCAGACGCAATGGCGTATTGCAGGCCCCAAGGGCGCCGCCGTCCTTCTGGGCATGAAGCGCACTACGCTCCAGGCTCGCATGCGCAAGCTAGGTATCCGCCGTCCTGTTTGATCATGCGGAGGAATTGAGTCGCGTTTCGGCGGTTACTCGCCGGGGCATCCCGCCTTGTCCAGCTCTTGCAGTCTCTTGATGGCCCCTGCATTTCGCTTCTCGGACGCCACCATCAACAGCACGCGCGCCTGAGAAGCGAAATGCAGGGGCCAGTTTCCCTGAATGTAAAGCTCGGCGAGTTCCAACGCCGCCTTGCTATTGCCAGCTTGCACAGAGGCCCACAATTGCTCGGGGGTCCTGGAGGGCTGGCTCTTGCTCGCAATTTCGCGCGAATGGCTTTGAGTGGCGGGTGGTGGAGATGCAGCGGCGAGTTTGGCGGGTTCCGTCGCTCCCGGACGAACGGGCAACGTTGCTGTTGCCAGCTGCGGATTCATCACATGCCCGGAAGACGACGCCTTCTTCGGATTGCTGCCTGAAAAAATATCCGCGGAACTTGCATTGGTTGCAGCCGGAGCTGCCGGTGGAGTCACAGCGGAGGGTCCTGCCGTCGGCTGCTTGATTTCAGGTTCCGTTCTCGCGGCGCGCGATTCTTCGGACACTTTCTCTGGGCCACGGCTTTGGCGCAGGTAATTCGAAAACTTCAGCGCAGCTATAGCGAACATCGAAGAGATGCAAATACCAAGAATTAAGCCGAAAATCAGTTGTCTTCTCTTTGCGGCAACGTACTTCTGCACGGGCACCAACACTGACGGTTGCGCCTGTACCGCCGGTTCTTCAAAAATCGATGCGGGCATGTCCGCGCTGGCAGAACCCTCAACAGCGCTGGAAAGCGTGGAGTGCCGCGGCCGGGCCTTTGAAACGAATGCCGCAACCGCGTCTAATTTCCCTTTTCCGAACCTGTCAGGCCTGCTCTCGGGGCCGGGTCTGCGTGCGGACTCTTCATCAACAGCTTGCCGCCGGGAGAACTCCGTCATCCATCGGCGAATCTGTGCGCGGGCTTCCTCGGAAAGGCGCAGGAACCTCAGGCCGCCGCATTTTTTTGTCGCATTGGTCCAGACCACTTCTCCCCACGCCTCGATCCGGTCCCGCAGGTTGAGCGAAAACCAAAAATGGACCGGTCCATTCGGGTTCACCGGGGCGAAAGTCTCAAAGCCCAGGCCCCCTTCGGACACATCCAGCACGGTTCCGCCGTCATCCCGCTCCAATTGAAGGAAGACAAGCTCGTTCGGCACGATTCTAAGCCTTTGCCGACGATCCAGGTTTATGTTCTGCAGATTCAGGTTCCTTAGAAGACTCATGGTTTTTGAGAGGCGTTTTCGATTTTCGGAGCAACCTTCAACTATGGGAGTTGAAGGGATACCGAATCAGTGGGCCCAGGGTGGGTGTGGGGCCGGGCCTCCGGGCCTCACAGGGTATCATTATACTCCTGCCTGGTGGGATTAGAAAACATTCGGACGGGAAATGGATGTCCGGGGGTTACCGCCACGCCTTAGGCCAACAGCTCGCTGGTGACTTGCGCTCGGTTGCTCACCCTGGTTTCTGCTCCCACTAATGATTGCTTTGGCTTGCGATTCTTCTTGATATTGACGAACTTCTCGGTTCCCGCTCACATTTTCCCAATTTTTCTACCCGCCTTTTGCTAAGATTGGGCGTCCACCGGCCCTCACGAGGTGACGATGAAGCTCCTCATGAGTCTGTCCCTGCTAATGCTCTCTATCTTTTTGTTTGCTTCGCCTCTTCCAGAGGCTCCCTCCGGTTTTGCCAATAAAACCAACGGAATGACCGACGACGCCACGCACGCCGCCGATCAAGCCAAGTTTGAGGAAACCGAAGCCATCTCCGACGGCCTCGGCCCGCTCTACAACGCGCAATCCTGCCGCGAGTGCCATCAGAATCCCGTTTCCGGCGGCTCCAGCCAGATCTCCGAATTGCGCGTCGGCCATCGTGGACCGGACGGCAAGTTCGTCAATCCGGACATACCCATTGCTCGCGGAACGGAAATCATCAAGGGTCGCACTCTGGTGAACGACCGCGCCATTTGCCCGAACAACGCGTTCCCCGCTTCGGAAATTCAGGAACGCGTGCCGGACTCGGAGAAAATTCGCACCTTTCGGGTTTCTTTAAATTTACTCGGCGATGGCTTTGTGGAAGCCGTCCCGGATCAGACTTTCGTGGACCTCGCCAAGGAACAATGTCAGAAAAACCACAAAGAGATTTGCGGTCAGGTCCTCTACGTTCCCGTTCTCGAGGCTCCCGGCCAGACTGCCGTTGGCCGCTTCGGCTGGAAGGACCAGCATGCCAGCCTTTTGTCCTTCTCTGCTGACGCCTATCTCAACGAAATGGGCATCACCAGCCGCCTCCAGCCCGACGAAGTCACCAATCTTTGCAACACCGTCAGCGAGCCCAATGACAAGCCCGGCACGGATGGCCTCTCCGACATCGATCATTTTGCGCGCTTCGTTCGCGCCACCGAAGCTCCCGCCCGTGACGCCCAATTGGCGCAGACCACCAATGCGCGCCACGGCGCGGAATTATTTGACAAGGTTGGCTGCGATATTTGTCATGTCCAAACGCTCACGACTGCCCCAGCCGGTACAAAAGTCAACGGCGGCGCTTACACCCTCGCTCCCGCGCTGGGGGCAAAGCAGTTTCATCCATATGGCGACTTCCTCCTCCACAACGTCGGCACGGGCGACGGCATCGTCGTGGCCATGCTGGAGCACTATGGCAAGCGGATGTACCAGACCACCTGGAAAAACTTCTCTATCTCCGAATTCAACAGCACCGGCAATAAAGTCCGTACGCCCCCTCTCTGGGGTGTCCGTCTGCATTCACGCCTCATGCATGATGGCGCTTCCACCACGCTCCTGGACGCCATCCTCCGCCACCACGGCGAAGCCGAACATGTCACCAAAAAGTTTGAAAGGCTCAAACCTAGCGAAAAGGACGCTCTTCTCGAGTTTTTGCGCTCCCTATAAACGGCCTAAATTCAACATCCTACGCGGTTCCGAGTCGGCACACCCTGTCCTGCCAGGCAGGGTAATTGTTTACACAAGGCTCCCTTCCGAAGGGCTTTTCTGCGCCTATTTCTTTGCTAGCCTATAGATAAGAAACGACATCCCTGGATCACCGTCCCTTTAAGACGGTGTTTTCCGGGCAGGCCACTTATCCCAAACGTATGGCCGCTCAGCGGCCTGTGGAAATCTCATCGCCCAGCCAGGCGATCAAGGGGTGTGAAGTGAAAATCGCATCGCTCTATCTCGCGCTAACCGGGACCCTCGCCATAGCGGCCGCTCCCGCGCTCGGACAGTCGCCGTCCGCCGGGGTCACCAAAAACGTCTCGCGCACCACCAAAGCGGTCAACTACCGCCGTGCCGGTGCCGCCAAGATCGACTTTCAAGGCACCGAATTGATGCAGCAGGCCAACGGCGAAGCCAGGGTCCAGAACAAGGGCAGCCGCACGGAAATCGACGCAAAATTCCTCGGCCTCGACGAAGCCACTAAGTTCGGCCTCGAATATCTCACTTACGTTCTCTGGGCCGTCTCTCCGGGAGGCCGCGCCGTCAATCTTGGCGAAGTCGTCCTCAAGAACGGCGCGGGCGAAGTCAAAGCCATCTCGGACATGCAGACCTTTGGCATGATCGTCACCGCCGAGCCGTATTTCGCCGTCACGCAGCCCGGCAACACCGTCGTCCTCGAAAACGTCTTCGGTCCGGCCACGCTCGGCAAAGTCGAAAACATCGACGCCAGCTATGAACTCATCGGCCGCGGCAGCTACTCCTCCTCGAACACCAAAATCGAAAACGCCATTTTCGGCATCGACCGCAAGACGCCGCTCGAACTTTTTGAAGCGCGCAACTCCGTCCGCATTGCGCACATCGCGCTTGCCGACAGATACGCCGCTTCCACGCTCGCCAAAGCCGAGCAGCAGCTCCGGAACGCCGAAGAAATCTACGGCCGCAAGAGCGACAAGAAATCCGTGATCGCCGCCGCGCGCGAAGTCGTGCAAACTTCCGAAGAAGCCCGCGTCATGGCCGTAAAACAAAAAGCCGAGGAGGACGCGCAGGCCAGAATCGCAGCCGAAAAGAGAGCCGCGGAAGACCGCGAAGCCAAGGCCCGCGCTGACGCCATAGCTGAAGTGCAGCGCCGCAAGGACGCCGAGCTGGCTCGCCAGCAAGCCGAAGCCGCCAAGGCGGAAGCTCTGCGCATGCAGCAGGAAGCCCAGCAAGCCGCTGCCGCAGCCGCGCGCCAGCAAGCCGAAGCCGAAAAAGCCAGCGCCGCCGCCTTAGCGCAGCAGCAAGCCGCGCAAGCCGCCGCCGACCAGGCCGCCAGGGATCGCTCCGCCGCTCAAGCGCAGCAGCGCGCCGCCGAAGCCGAAACCGAAAAGGCTCGCCAGGCCGCCGCGCAAGCCGAAGCCGAAAAAGCCCAGCTTCGCGCCCAGCTCCTCAATCAGCTCAATTCCATCTTGCAGACGCGCGACTCCGCTCGCGGCCTGATCGTCAACATGTCGGACGTGCTCTTTGACACCGGCAGCTACACGCTCAAGCCCGGCGCGCGCGAAAAGCTCGCCAAAATTTCCGGCATCGTTCTCGCGCATCCCGGCCTCTCGCTTCAGATCGAGGGCCACACGGACAGCGTCGGCGGCGATGAATTCAACCAGCAGCTTTCCGAACGCCGCGCCGATTCCGTGCGCGACTTCCTCGCCGAACAGGGCGTAGCTCCGTCAACCATCACCGCCCATGGCTTCGGCAAAACGCAGCCCGTCGCTTCCAACGACACCGCCGAAGGCCGCCAGCGCAATCGCCGCGTCGAGCTGGTCGTCAACGGCGACGCCATCGGCAACGCCACGGCTTCCGCCGGGCCCGTCGCCCAGCGCTAACAACTACCGCGCATCCAAGTTTTCCCCGTAGGGGCACGATACATCGTGCCCCTCTTTCTTTGCGTTGTAAGGTGCCCGACCGATCGGCGTGCCCCTCTGACTTTTTTCTTTGTAGGGGCGCAGCACTGCTGCGCCCTAAACGTCTACAACCGTCCGCCCGCCGCGCGTGCCCCTCTTTCTTTTCCCCACTACTAATCCCCAATCCCCGCTCGCTGGGATGCTCAAAACTGTCATTCCGAGCGAAGCGGGCCAATTTTTTCTTGCGCTTCGCTCCCGCGAAGCGTTGGCCCGCGCAGTCGAGGAATCTCTCTTCTCTGCGCGCTCTGTGTTAAATCCTTCTTTCTTTTCCTTCAACTTTCAGCTTTCAACTTCCTGTTTGGTACTAAATTGTCCCTCCTCTCCCCCCTCTCTGGCCTCCCGCTTGCCACCACAGGTTGTGCGCAGCAGCGGACGTATTCCTAAGGAAATCCCCATCCTCCTCATCGGGAGCGACCTCGGCGGCAAAGTCTTTTCCGAGCATACCTCCACTATCCTCCTAAGCCTTCATGGCGCTGGCGTCCTCTCCCGCCACAAGCTCTCTCCCGAACAGGAGCTCGTCCTCCGCTGGCCGGAGCGCAACAAGGAAACCGAAATTCGCGTCGTCGGCCAGGTCGGTTCCCAAGACGGGCACCACACCTACGGCGTCGCCTTCTTCGACCAAGATCTAAATTTCTGGGAAATCGACTTTCCGCCGGTCAGCGCCGCGCAAAGGGAGCTGGGCCTTCTCTCGCTCATCTGCAGCCATTGCAAGACTCTCGAAAAGGTGGACGACTCCGGCCCCGAGGCCGACGTCTGCGCCACCAACGAAGGCGTCCTCCGCTTCTGCAAACGCTGCGGCTCCAGCACTCTTTGGAAGCCCGCCTCCGCAGTTACACCCACCACTGCTGCCGCAACGCAGCAACCCGCCGTCCCCTCCAAAGCGCAGTTGGCGCTCTTCTCCGTCTGCCGCTTCGCCGACCGCGCCCGCCGCGCCGGGCGGCAATCGCCGCAAGCACCCTCGCGTCAAAGTCGACTACTCCGCCTGTGTTCGCGTTCCCGGGCGCGCCGATGACGTCGTCCAGTGCGAGGACATGTCCAAGGGCGGCCTGCGTTTCAAGAGCCGCCAGCGCTACTACGCCCAGTCGCTCATCGAAGTCGCCGTCCCTTACCAGCCAGGCCAGCCCGCCATCTTCGTCCCCGCCCAAATCGTCTTCGCCGAAGAACTCACCGAGCAGTGCCTCTTCCGCTGCGGCGTCCAATACCTCACAGCCACCAAGCCCCGCGACTACTTCTAGTCCTTTTGCTTTTTGTCTTCGTAGCGGCGTCCCTTCAGGGCGCCATCTTTGGTTTCGCCTTTGGTGTTGTCGCCCGTATCGCCATTTTTGGCGTTGGTGTTCGTAGCGGTGCCCTTTAGGGCACCATCTTCGGTTGCCTTGTGCTAGCCTCTCCGCGTGTCGTTCCAACGCAAGAAAATTCGCCTGCCTTCTTCCCGCTATAGTGGCCAACAAATCTATTTTGTGACTCTATGCTGCGAGGACAGGCGGCCTGCTTTCATGAATGGATCCCTCGGTCATTGGCTCGTCACAGAATTGTTGAAATCGGCTGCCGCCCAATGCTTTGCCATTCACGCCTATTGTGTAATGCCGGACCACGTTCATTTGTTGGTGGAGGGCATGACTGAGACTTGTGACCTCGTCCGATTCATTTCTGCGTTCAAACAACAAACCGCGTTTTACTATAAGCAAAAAATGGGCCGCCACCTCTGGCAATCGGCCTATTACGATCACATCCTGCGAAAGCCAGTGGCCGCGGATGCCGTCGCCTGGTACATCTGGATGAATCCCGTTCGAAAAGGTCTTTGCTCAGCCCCGCAGGAATATTCGCTCTCCGGTTCCCTGACGCTGGATTGGAGGAGTCGCTGCTCCCCGGCGCGCACCTGGTTACCTCCCTGGAAAGCAACCCAGAAGATGCCGGGGCTAAAGCCCGGCGCTACGTCTCTTGGCGTTGCCTTTTTGTTTGCCTTTCGTAGCGGCATCCCTTTAGGGTGCCATCTTTGCTTTGCCTTTCGTAGCGGCGTCCCTTCAGGGCGCCATCTTGCTTTTGTCTTTCGTAGCCATCTTTGCTCCTTTCGTAGCGGCATCCCTTTAGGGTGCCATCTTGCTTTGTGTTTTCCTTCCCTTGACTCCATTGCCCATCTGATCAACGATCCCGATCGATCATCATCATGCCCAAACTCCCTCCCAATTCTTTGCCCGCCCCCGCCTTCGACGACCCCAAACACCACCTCCGCATCTACCATGGCGATTGCCTCGAACTCCTCGCCCTCATCCCCGAATCCTCTGTCGACCTCGTCTTCGCCGACCCGCCCTATTTCCTTTCCAACGGCGGCATCACCTGCCACGCCGGCAAAATGGTCAGCGTCAACAAAGGCGAATGGGACAAATTACCCGGCCCTGACTTTGGCCCGGTAAGGGCCAGATTTGACAAGGTTCATGATTTCAACACGGCCTGGCTCGCCGCCGCCCAGCGCGTCCTCAAGCCCAACGGCTCCATTTGGGTTTCCGGCACCGCCCATGTCATTCATTCCGTCGGCTTCGCCATGCAGCAGCTCGGCTTCAAGCTCCTCAACGACATTTCCTGGGTCAAGCCCAATCCTCCTCCCAATCTTTCCTGCCGCTATTTCACCCACGCCACCGAAACCATCATCTGGGCCGCCAAAAACTCCAAGTCGCGCCACACCTTCCATTACAAACTCATGAAGGAAGCCAATCGCGGCAAGCAGATGAAATCCGTCTGGGAAATCCGTCCTCCCGAACCCTGGGAGAAAAAATTCGGCAAGCATCCCACCCAGAAGCCCGTCGCCCTCCTCGAACGCATCCTTCTCGCCTCCTCCAACGAAGGCGACCTCGTCCTCGACCCGTTCTCCGGCAGCGGAACAACGTTACTCGCCGCATTCCGACTCCGTCGTCACGCCCTCGGCTGCGAACTCTCCGCCGACTTCCTCACTCTCTCGCTCCGCCGCATCTGTTCCAATCTGGTACAGGTCGATCTTTCTCTCACATGCGTCCAGTTTTCCCTTGATCCGTTTCCCGATCCTATGGATCGATCCAAATGCACCCACTCCCGCACCGTCATTTCGAGCGCAGCGAGAAATCTCTCTTCGGTGTTGGCGGGTGCAACGTTTTCTCGAATGCCTCCCCAGCTCCAACTCGTCCAGCAAGAGCGCCGCTTCTATTTCATTGGCCGCATCAAGCGCGAAGTCATCTTCTCCGTCCTTGCCGACTCCCTCGACGATGCCCGCCAAAAATTCCGCGCCTCCGGCCGTCCCGACTCCGACGCCCTCTTCATCGTCAAAACCGAAACCGAAATCTATCTCGCCTGAACGAAGCCCCGCTCGCCGTACCTAGACCTTCCGCGGCGTGGTATGGATCACGTCCTGACTCTTATACGGTTCGATGTCTTTCATTCCGCATTTTGGACATCGGTCATTGCAACAACAGCTCCAAACGTCAACCCACTCCTGCCCATCATTCGGGCAGCGATAGTAGTTGATGAACTGCTTCTCGGACATTTCCTCACCTCCAAACACCACAACGAAAACTACCTAGCACGTGGCTGACCATGATCTAATCACTCAATGCCAGGAGAAGTTTCTCAGCCGACGCGGAAGCCCTCGTACTTTCTCATCTCCGTCTCGACTCGCGAGAATCTCGAAATTTGCATTAAGCACGCTCTGGCTGGCTTTCCCGGCGGTGAGAGCGGCGCTTGGACATTCTGCGAAATTGCAGAAGGAGACCTCGTTTCATTTCTTTACGGAGCAAGGGCACACAATCTATATCGAGTAACAAAACGAGAAGCGATACATGACGCTCAACACATTGGGCCTTGGCCGCCTTTGAGATTTCGAGAGACGGGAAAAACCTACTACTTTCCTTTTAGACTTGGTCTTGAACCCATTCGGGCTTTCAGTGAGTCCCTTATCAGGGCAGAATTTGCTTACGTAGGCGAAAATCTTCTTCTCCGCGGTGGTTACAGCAAAACTCATTTCCAAGCTGACCAGACCACCCTTCAGAGTGTGTCCCAATTGGGAGAGCTTGCGGAAGGCCAGCCCAAAGTCCTAGCTTTCGGTGAGTACGCCACTTTCGAACCTCGATTCGCGAGAGTCAAAGGACTGGCTAATGCACCTGAGATCACGCGATTCAGAGAAACAATCCTGCAATCAGCTATCAAGCGGCATCTGGTCTCTGAGTTCAATTTGCGGAATCTATTCACCGGCATTAGTTTTGATGCAGTCCCGGCGGCCGAATTAGAAGTGCTTGGTGAAAAGGCTATCCCGCAAGGTCACATAGACATCCTCCTGAAGCAGCGAGTCCCAGTGGGGTCGGACCCTAAAATTCCAATCGAGGTAAAAACCAAAAAAGCTTTGCCCAAGGACTTGTCGCAATTGCGAGCTTATATGAATGAACTTCGTGGCGAATGCCCGATTGGCATGCTCATCGCCAATGACTTCCATAAACAAGTGATTCAAAGTGCTAGAAACTTTAACATTAGGCTCGTTCGCTATTCGCTGAGTGAAAGGGTCGGTGAAGCGCCCACTTTTGAAGAATTGCACCAGAGCTTGAAGCTGGAACCAATTCCCGTCTAGCCGAGTGCCGCAGGCTACGCTTTAAGACGCGGCGCCTTTTGAGTTTTTCCCCTTAACGCCCACGTCCCCCCAAAAATCCGCCAGCAACTCCAAGTCCTCCGCGACCTCGGCCTCCTCGAATTTCTAGGCCGTGGAGAGTATCGGCTAACCTGAATGACAAGGGGAAACTTTACCCCTGCCCCGCCCCCCTTAAAAGAAAAGTTCTGGCGATACGTGGAAGCGAGCGCTCAATCGTCCAATCTGTTCCTTGTTCAATTCTCGTTTGCCATTCAAAACTTCCGACACGATACTTGGTGTTCCGAACACATCCGCTAGGTCTTTCTGCAGCAGGTTGTGCTGCTCCATCAAGAACCGCAAAACATCCAGCGGCTTCCCGCGGGGAAGCCGGTAGCGTTTCTCCTCGAAATCCTCGATCAGGAGGGTCAGCAACTCCGCGAGTTCCTTCTCCGCCGCCGTCAGCCTCGCGCTACGCCGGTCGAGATCGTAAAGAATCTCCGTATACGCCTCATTTTCCTTCTCCGTCCGGATCACCTTGGGACGAACTTTTCTCAGAAGCGCTTCATATTCGGGGCTGATGGTTAGCGTGCTCACCTTTTCCATGCTCCCTTGCTGTATTCCGCATGTGTCAGCACATGCCGGACGAAGATTCTTCCTGTCCGATAGTTGATTTCCGTGATGAGTCGGTACGCGTTGCCTTTGATATTGAACACCGTGAACTCTTTCACCGCATCTGCCGTCGGCAATTCCCGCCGCACTTCCATAAGATTTTTCCAGACGGCCTTTTTCGCAATCCGATACCAAATATCCAGGGGCGCGCCGATGTCGGCATGCGTCTCGGCCGCCTCCAGCAGCCTCTTGCGGCTGATGACGTGCACTTTCGCCCTCTTCCATTGAATTCGCAAATTGCGAATTTGTCAAGCGGGAGTTACAACGCTCACTCCTCCCGCCTAACGTGACCGGGGACATGAAGAGCACTCCTTCATGGTAAACTCGATGTGCAATGACCCTCTACAGCTATCCCATAACCGTCGAACGCGAAGGCAAACGTTACTACGCCTATAGCGACGATTTCCCCGGTGTCTACGGTCTTGGCAAGTCCATCGAGCAGGCCAAGAAAAGCATCTTGGAAGCTATGCGCCTCTATATCCAGCACTGCCGCAAGAAAGGCAAGCCCGTTCCCGCAACCCGCACCGTTTACGCGGAGACCGTCACACTCGCGATGGACTGAATGGTTCCCGCTCGCGAACTCATTCGATTCCTTCTCCGCCACGGCTATCGCAAAGTTCGCCAAGCCGGTTCGCACTTGATTCTGGAACATCCCACTCGAAAACCTCTCGTGATTCCTGTTCACGCTGGTGATCTTCCCAAGGGTTTATTTCTCAAGATTCTGAAGGACGCCGACTTCACGCTCGAAGATTTCCGCAGGGACTAAAAGTTTTCTATTGACAAAAAGGGAACTTCCGCGTATAGTATTTCCTGGGTAATATTGGGCCCGAACCGGAAAACGCCAGCATCCTTGCTGGCGTTTTTGCTTTCTGAAGCTCGCTTTTCGGCCTAAGTCCTCTATCCGCAACACTTACGAAACAAACCGCTTTTTGCTCCGTCGTGGAGCTAATAACTTGTTTAGATGCAACATTTACGTGGCCTCCCCGCAAATGTTGCATTTAAAGGACTTATTGGAAAGCTAACTCGTTTAGATGCAACACTTAAAAAAACACGGGGAGGGGGGTGCCGGTTATGGTTAACCAGCATCGACCTCGGCCTCCTCACTTTCCTCGGCTCCGCTCCTATCCATCTCCCCCGCGCCCCGCAGGACCTGCTTCTCACCCGCTCTTCTTGACCGTTCCCCCTCGCGGGTGTAGAGTTCCGCCCACTAGGTACCTTCCCAGCATTTTCCGATCGAAGGAGGAATGTATGTCTTTCCGCAGAGCCCTCTGGGCCTTAGCTGTCGTCGTGTACTTGGCAGCGCCCATCGCTGTCCAAGCGCAGGGAGACTATCTCGATGTTTTCGTCGTCAAAGTGAAACCGGAGAAACTCGCCGATTTCCAGGCCCTCACCAAAAAATGGGCGGATGCCAATCGCCGCTTCAATGGCGACCGTTGGCTCGCTCTCGAAGCCGTCTATGGTGAGGGCAATATCTACCAGTTCACCAGCACTCGCAAGGACTACGCCGATATCGACAAAACCAACGAAGCCGTCATGGCCGCCGTCAATAAAGCCTTTGGCAAGGAAGCTGCCCAGAAAATGGAGCAGGACTTCAACAATTGTTTGGTGTGGTCCCGCACCGAACTCCGCCGCCGCCGTTGGGACCTCAGCCGTAAGGCTCCCCAGGGCCCCGAAGCCTACGCCAAATTCATTGGCGAGTCCCGCCTCTTGCGCACTACCGCCGTGCATATTCGTCCCGGACACGTCCCCGAGTTCGAGGCGCTTTCCAAAGAAATGAAGGAAGCCGGCGAAAAGAATCCTGATGCCCAGCCGGTATTTGTTTCCCAGGTCATCGAAGGGGGCAAAGGCGCTACCTTCTACGTCTCCGCACTGCGCTCGTCCATGGCCGGCTTCGACAACAACCCCACCATGCGCGATATCCTCGGCGAAGAGGGCTTCAAAAAATTCCAGCACATCAATGCCGACGCTGTCGAGATCACTGAGTCCACTCTCTATCGCTTCAACCCCGACCTCAGCAATCCTCCCGACGAAATCGCAAAAGTCGCCGCCGACTTCTGGCGCCCCAAAGCCATGATGGCTGCCACGACCAAACCTAAAGCCGCCACGATGGAACCTGCCTCCGCCAAGGAGCCTGTAAAGAGACCCTAGCCACAAGGCAGGAAGTCACTAACAGAATCGGCCAGTGGCACAGACCTCACTCTGTGCCACCGGCCCCATATCTCCGAGACCGCCAAGCAACGGCAGCACCTCGCGCCGCACCCATCTTGCTTCCATGCCTGCCCGGGAGTACGCTTCCTGCACTATGCCAAACATTGAAAAACACGCTCCCGGTGCATTTTGCTGGGCCGAACTCGCCACCACCGACCAAAACGCTGCCATCAACTTCTACTCCAAAATGTTTGGCTGGTCCGCCAACAACATGCCCATGGGCCCCAACGACTTTTATACAATTTTTCAGTTGGAAGGCCGCGACGCTGCGGCGGGCTGCACTCTTCGCCCCGACCAGACTGCCCGCGGCGTGCCCCCGCACTGGAATCTGTACATCGCTGTCGAGAACGTTGACGCGTCCGCGGCGCGCGCCGAGCAACTCGGCGGCAAACTCTTCGCGCCGCCCTTTGATGTTCTTGACGCTGGCCGCATGGCCATTGTGCAGGATCCTACCGACGCCACTTTCTGTCTCTGGCAACCTAACAAGAACACCGGCATAGGCATCTCCGCGTCGCATGGCACGCTCTGCTGGGCGGACTTAAGCACTCCGGATCGCGAGCGCGCAGGCCAGTTCTACTCGGACCTCTTCGGCTGGCAGTTTCTGAAGGAAGACGAAAAGGCTCACAATTACTGGCACATCACGAACGGCGAGGAGTTCATCGGCGGCATTCCGCCTGCTTCGCACCGCCAGCCCGGCACTCCCGCTCACTGGCTGGCGTATTTCACCGCCTCCGACTGTGACGCCACTGCTGCGGCCGCGAAAAATCTCGGAGCCAAGCTCTATATGCCGCCCACCGATTTTGAGAATGTTGGCCGCATCTCCGTCATGGCCGACCCGCAAGGCGCCACCTTCGCCATTTTCAAGGCCGCCGCGCGTGCAGCCTCCGGCTCGTAATCTCTAGCCTCAGCCCCAATCTTCCGCCCTGCCAAAGTTTCGCTTGACAGGGAGTTACTTTTGTGATACTATAGGGATAGATTTCTTTGTCGTTAATGAACCGGACTTGGGATTCTCGTCCCAACGACAAACACACGAACAGAGTTGCACAATTTTGGTGCAATCTAAGTCCTTTAGAAGCAACACTTACGCAAGGGTCCACAAGTGTTGATTCTAATGGGCTTACAGGAAACCTAAATCCTTTAGATGCAACACTTACAAAAAACATAGAGGTGGCAGTTATGGTTAACCAGTCTCCTCCCAAAATGAAACGGTGGAATCCAGCCGCGAAAATCTCGGGCGCCTTCCGACTTGCATCCCGCCGTCTCCGCAGTGCTACAATTCACCAGCCAAGACATCCATTCCATTTCCTTCACCGGAGGCACCGAATGCATCGCCGCGTCCTAACCCTGCTCGTCACTACGCTCGCGCTAGGCATCTCCGCTCTCACGCAATGTGAGTGCGCGATCGCGCAGCAACATGCCGGGCACTCCGCGGGTGCCAAGGCAAAATCCGCTTCTCTCATGACGGGCTACGGCGATTGGCATCACCCGGTTTCCACCAAGAACGCGCAAGCACAGGCATTTTTCGATCAGGGTCTGCGACTCATCTACGCTTTCAATCACGACGAAGCCATGCGCTCCTTCCAGCGTGCCGGCGAGCTCGATCCCAAACTGGCCATGGCGTATTGGGGCGTCGCCGAAGCCGTGGGCCCCAATTACAACGACCCCGCCAGCGAAGGCCGTTTTGCGCAGGCCCACGCCGCCATTGAGAAAGCGCTGACGCTCGGCGCCGATGCTTCCGAGAGCGACCAGGCCTACATCGCCGCGCTTGCCAAGCGCTTTCCCGCCGATCCCAAATCCGATTTGCGCGCCGCCGCGGAACAATATCGCGATGCCATGCGTGACGTGGTGAAGCGTTTCCCCGACGATCTCGATGCCGCCACGCTGTTCGCGGAGGCCGGAATGAACCTGCACCCCTGGGGGCTCTGGCGTACCGACGGCACACCGGAAGAGGGCACGGAGGAAATTGTCTCCACGCTGGAGTCTGTAATTCGCCGCGAACCCAATCATCTCGGCGCGATTCACTATTACATCCATTCGGTGGAAGCTTCTTCATCGCCGGAGCGTGCTCTAGCAGGAGCGAATCGCCTGGCGCAACTTGCGCCTGCTGCGGGACACGTCGTGCACATGCCCGCGCACATCTACATCCGCACCGGCGATTACGAAGCCGCCGTGAAAACCAACCAGAAAGCCGCACTTGCCGATCAGGCGTACATCCAAGCCGGAGCAGCCCCAGGCATCTATTCCATGATGTACTACAGCCATAATCTGCATTTCATCGCCATGGCTGCGGCCATGAACGGCAACTATCTCGAGTCCCGGCGCGGCGCGCAGTTGCTCGCTGCCAACGTGGGCCCTCACGTAAAAGACATGCCTCCGCTCGAGGGTTTCATGACTGTGCCGCTGGCCGTTGAAGTGCGCTTTCACAAGTGGAACGAGATTCTGAAAGCGCCTCAGCCGGACTCCGCCATGCACACCGCCACGGTGTTCTGGCATTTCGCCCGTGGCCTGGCTTTCGCCAGCACGGGAAAACTGGAGGAAGCGGAAGCCGAACACAAGTTTGTTGCCGAAGCGGAAGAGAAAACGTCCCCGGATGCCGTCTTCCAGATGCCCATCAACAACAAGACCAAGGACATTCTGAAAATCGCGGAAAATGTGCTGGGCGCGAAAATCTCGCTTGCCAAAGGCGACATGGACGCCACGGTGAACCAATTGCGCGCCGCCGTCGCCGTTCAAGATTCACTGAAGTATGACGAGCCGCAAGACTGGTTTTATCCCGTGCGCGAATCCCTCGGCGCGGTGCTGCTGAAAATCGGTGATGATGCAGGAGCCGAAGAAACCTTCCGCGCGGACCTCGACCGCAATCCTCGCAACCCACGTTCGCTTTTCGGCCTCGAGCAAGCGCTGAAGGCCATGGATAGGAACTACGACGCGGGTTTCATCCGCAAACAGTTTGACGCCAACTGGAAAGGCCCCGCGCGGCCGACTGTCGACGATCTCGTCTGACCCTTCGGCCAACGCTCGCAGTTTTTGGTTTTGACTCTCAACCCCTTGTCCCGAAAAAAAGAGGGAGCAAACAACGCTCCCTCCTCTTTAAGGCCGCTTCGCACTCAACTACTTATGGCCGGAGTGCGTGATGCGCGCCATAATGTCGCGCCGGCTGTCGAGTACGGTGGAACCGGCGAACTCCGCTCGTTCCGCCGCACTCCACTTGCTCATCGTCGTTCGTATGGCTGCCGCCCACTTGTCCATTCCCTCGGCGTTGGGATAGGTGATGACCACGCAGCGCGTCGACTGTGCGGAAGTGTTTACGTACTGCTCGTCGACGCCGTAAGACGTAGCCACGCCGTTTTTGATCTGTTCGTCAAACGTCGGCACCAGGAGTTTCTTGAGCGTTGCGGTGTAACTTTCCGGCTTCTCCGCTTTCGCATTCGAGCAGACCACGCGCAAGTACGCTGGTGTTCCGCTGCCTGCACGATACAGCGACGTTTGCATTAAGAAGTCTTCGTGCTTGGTCGCCGCGATTTGCCCCGGCCGCGGTCCGGCTTTGCGGACTTCGTCGAGCACCTTCATCAGCCCCGAGATCGTCGTGGACGACCACGCGGCTCCGTGTGTATATCCATCGGTTGTATGTACGACCTGCTCAAAGGTGGACCAGCTAGCGATGGTCCCGTCGGCCGTCAATTTCTCCAGGATGGGAACGACCGTCTTTTCAGTATCCTCCGAGTATCCCGCCCAATTCGCCCGCGGCACTTGGAACTGGCTTACAAAGGTATACACCGTGGGCGTTGCTTCCATCTGCGAAAATGCGATCGGCGAACTAACGATGGCAATCGCCACCAATGCCAAGCCCACCGCCACACCCATCATTCGTCTATTCATGCATCTCTCCTTGGGCTGGCCTGGTCAGCCGCGTAGTGCAACACGTCGGAAGGTCGTTCCTCGTCGCTCACTCGCAGCTTCGCGGATGGTGAGGGGATACGTTCTTTCTAGTGGAGGTAACCTGAGATATAGGGCCTGCGCCCACGGCACCGGCCAGCGTGCGCCGACAGTATTCCCTAACGCTGTCTTTGTCAACGCAATTCCGCCACGCCACATGTCCGCGCTCTCTTTGTGTCTCTACGCGGACCGACCCGTGCCGTGGACGCTCGTTCCACGCATCTGAGACTTGGCGTCGCGCGTCCACTGTGCTCTCCTATAGATGACACCATGAAGCGCACCAAATACCGCCGCCTCGGTCCTCTTCTCGCTGCTTTGCTACTCGTCTGCTTGTTTCCATTTTCTCCTTCCGCCGAAGACCGGCAGCCCACCATCCGCTTCGTGCGCAATCCCGATCCCGCGCCGGAGTTCAGCCTCACAAGCCTCGATGGAAAGCCGGTTACGCTGGCAGGCTCCAAAGGCAAAGTGATCCTTCTGAATTTCTGGGCAACCTGGTGCGGACCGTGCCGCGCCGAAATTCCCGACCTTGTTGAGCTTCAGAACAAATACAAAGACCATCTGCAAATTCTCGGACTCGTGGTAGACGACGACGATCAAGACGCCATTAAGGAATTTAGCGAAAAGTTCGGCATCAACTATCCGGTCGCTCTCGCCACTAACGAAATTCGCATGCAGTATGGCGGCATCCCCGCGCTTCCGACTTCATTTGTGCTGAACTCGGAAGGCCGCATCGTCCAGAAACACGAAGGCCTTCGCGATCCCGTCCTTTATGAAACGGAGATCCGCGCGCTCCTAGGGTTGCCTATCGGCAACGTCAAAGTGGAGACCTTCGAGGACACCGGCCAGATTTTTCTGAAGAATGCCGAACGAGCGACCGAACTTCCCGGCGTCGACCTTTCAAAATTGACGCCAGAACAAAAAATCTCAGCGCTCCACAAATTCAACGCCGAAGCGTGCAATTGCGGCTGCACGTTCACGCTCGCGCAGTGCCGGATCTACGACCGCAACTGCCAGGTCAGCAAGGCCGCCACTTCGAAAATTATCGCCGCCCTCATGCATCCCACGCCCGCAAAATCCGCTCCCGCGAAGTCCGCGCACTCCACGTCTCCTTCAAAAGAAAAGGAGAAATGATCCACGCCGGAATCTCCGCGAAGGCTGAGGAGCAACATCTTTTCTGTAGCGTAGTTCATTCTTGCTGGCTCATTCGGCTCCCAGACTGATACTCTCTTTCCGGCCGATGCCCACTGTTCCGAAAATTATTTTTGTTCTTGCGCTGGCGGTTTCGTTCACGGGATTGCTTTCTCCGCCGGTCGCACTCACGGTAGGAATTGTTTTCGGGCTCAGCTTTCCGCATCCGTATATCAACGAAAGCCGCGGCATTGCGCGCACGCTTCTACAAAGCTCGGTCGTCGCGCTGGGCTTCGGAATGAATCTGCACGAAGTCCTAAAAGCAGGGCGCAGCGGATTCATTTACACCGCGCTGGGAATTTCCTTTGCGCTTCTCGTGGGTTTGGCGCTCGGCAAACTTTTGCAGGTGCGCGGCAATTCGTCATTTCTGATTACGGCCGGCACGGCGATTTGCGGCGGCAGCGCCATTGCCGCCATCGGCCCGATCGTGCAGGCCAGCGAAGAAGAAATGGCGGTATCGCTCGGCGCGATTTTTATTTTGAATTCCGTTGCGCTGCTGATTTTTCCGCCGATTGGAAACGCGTTGCACCTTTCCCAGTCGCAATTCGGACTGTGGGCCGCGCTGGCGATTCACGACACTAGTTCCGTGGTCGGCGCAGCAACAAGGTACGGGGCGCAGGCGCTGGTCATCGGCACCACGGTAAAACTCGCCCGGGCTTTGTGGATTGTTCCCCTTGCTCTCGGCACCGCAGCGGTCAAGCACCATCGCTCGCGAATTCAAATTCCCTGGTTTATTTTATTTTTTATTTTTGCCGCGGTGGTGAACACGTACGTTCGAACGCTCGAACACATCACTCCATCGCTTTTCACGCTCGGGCGACTAGGATTGACGGCCACACTTTTTCTGATCGGCAGCGGCATCTCTCGCGGCACGCTGAAAACGGTGGGGTGGCGGCCGCTGCTGCTGGGAGTCTTGCTGTGGCTGGCGGTGGGGATCACTTCATTGTACTTCATTCGAACGGGTTTTATCGCTTTTTAGCGCGACCGCAAATCTTTTAAAAGAGAAAGCTATTTTTTCAGCAACTCGAGCACGGCGCTGGTCATGGCTTTAACGCCGGTTCGAATCGTGGGTTCGGGCACCGGCGCAAATTCGGCAGAATGCGGACCTGGCAAGCGAGCGCCAGTCTCTTTTGCGGCTTGCCACTTTGCGGGATCAGCTGCGCCGAGATGAAACATGCAAATCGGCGGCTTGGGATCTTCCAGAGCGTAGAGACTGAAATCCTCGCTGGCCATGGCGGGTTCGCCGGGGAGCACATTTTCTTTTCCGAGCCCACGCTCCAGAGCAGCAGCGACGCGGCGCGTCAATTCCGGATTGTTGATGGTGGCTGGCACATTGTCTTTGGCGACTTCGATGATGGGAGCGCGATCGGCGGGAACGCCGGCGGCAGCGGCGATTCCCTTGGTGATTCTGGTGATGGCAGCAAGAACTTTTTCGCGCTGGACGGGAGTCATGGTTCGAACGGTGAGCTGCAAATGGGCTTCATCGGGAATGATGTTGTGTTTGGTGCCGGCGTGGAAAGAGCCGACAGTGACAACAGTGGGAATCTGCGGGTCCATTTCACGGCTGACGATAGTCTGTAACGCCACAACGATTTCCGAAGCGATGAGGATCGGATCTTTGGCTCTTTGCGGTGCGGCGCCATGGCCGCCATAGCCGCGCACAATGATGTCCACGGAATCGGCGCCCGCGAGGATGCTTCCTTCGTGCCAACCAACTTTTCCAGCCGGTAAATCCGAGCCGTCGTGGAGCGCCAGGACATAATCGGGCTTAGGGAATTTTGTGAAGAGCCCGGCACGAAGCATGGCATGCGCACCCCCAACGGTTTCCTCGGCGGGCTGGCCGAGCATGACGAGAGTGCCGCTCCATTGCTGCTTGAGTTGCGCCAGCATGCGCGCAGTGCCCAGAAAAACAGACATGTGAATGTCGTGACCGCAGGCGTGCATGACGCCGACTTCGGCGCCATCGGCGCGCTTTACTTTCACGTGGCTGGCATAGGGGAGGCCGGTATTCTCGACGATGGGGAGCGCGTCCATGTCAGTGCGCACGTAGACCGTGGGACCCGAGCCGTTGCGGAGAACGCCGACAATGCCATAGGAAATGAGGCCGGGCGAATCGTACTGGCCGAAGTGGTCGGTGACGTCATAACCGATCTTGCGCAGCTCTGCGGCGACCAGCGCTGAAGATTCCTTCTCCTGCGTGGACAGTTCAGGATTTTCGTGAAGGTGCTTGTAGGTGGCGACGAGGGAATCCAATTCCTTGGCGACGCGCTGATCCAGATCGTTTTGGGCGAGCAGCGGCATCGCTCCACGCAAACCAGCCAGGCTACACAGCAAGACGCCAAAGGCATATTTCACCGCGGCACCTCCGAAGAGAGGTGGCATCTTAGCACCATTGGGACAGGCAGCGGTCCAGCCGGTAGCTTCCGATTACCCAGCGTATCGGGACTTAGCAGCTAGACTGGAGGCGACTGCTGGCCAGTAACTCCTCAGGGCGGCGAAAGCCCTATCCGCTACCAGGCCTTGTCTTCGCGCCGGCTGGCGTACGGAACCTTTTCCAGTATCCGCAGTATTCACTCTTTGTAAGGCCAACCACAGCCGTTTAGGACGATAATTCGGCGATGACTTTGGCTCCCGACGAGGATCTGATGCTCCAAGTGCGCGATGGCGCGGGCGAAACGCTAGGCGTGTTGTTTGATCGCTACCAAACGCCGCTCTTCAATTTCTATTCGAAGTTGACGGGCGACAGGACGCTGAGCGAAGACCTTGTCCAGGAGGTATTCCTCCGCATCCTGAAATACCGCCAGAGCTACCGCCCCGGCACCCCTTTCCGCGCTTGGGTCTACCAGATCGCGCGCAACGCGCGCATCGATCACTTTCGCAAGTTTCCTCCGCAGACTGCTCTCGAGCCCGAAATGCTACCGCCTGTTCTTCCCACGGATTCCGCGCAGGAGCAGCAGGAAGTCGAACTGTTGCAACGCGCGCTCCAGCAGTTGCCGGAGGAAAAAAGAGAAATCCTGCTTCTCTGCCGCTTTCAAGAACTGAAGTATGAAGAAATTGCCGTTCTTCTCGGTTGCGAACTGAACACCGTCAGAACGCGCATCCACCGTGCCCTCCAGGATTTGCGCAAGGCTTTTCATCAACTCGCGCACGGCACGATGCTGAAGAAAGCCGAAGCGGCAGCTGCGGAGAGCATTCCTCCTCGAGGAGGTCGCCATGAAGTGTGAACACATCGCGGAACTCTTGCCGGACTACCTACAAGGGCGTTTGAGCGCCGAGCAGCACCACAACGTCGAAGCCCACCTCGAACAGTGCGCGGACTGTTCCGAAGAAGTGGTCATTTGGAGAAAACTCTCGCTTCTGCCCGTCGACCAGCCAGATCCTGCATCTCGCGCACGTTTTGAGGCCATGCTGCAGGCGTACAAAGCGGGCCGTTCGAATCAGCCCGAGGGCGGCACGGAATGGAGAAAGCGGGCTTCTGTCTGGAGCTGGAACGTGTTCCATTGGCTTCGCTCACCTCTGGGGGCCGCAGCGTGGGGCGCTGCGCTGCTCGCCATCGGCGTTTTCGCCGGACTTCGCCTGGCTGGCCCTAAGCCTCCTTCCCTAGACTTGGCTGCCATGCAATCTGAACTCGCGAGCATGAAGCAATTGGTCGTGCTTTCGATGCTACAGCAGCAATCGGCCAGCGCGCGGCTCGAGGGCGTAACTTGGAGCACGCGCGACCAGCAACTTGATCCGCAGGTGCTTTCCGCTCTCCTTCACACGCTGCGCTACGACGCGAGCGTGGATGTGCGCTTGGCGGCTCTCGATGCCCTTAGCCGCCACGGGCGGCAGCCCCAGGTTCACAAGGCAATTTTGGATTCTCTCCAGCAGCAGCAATCGCCCCTGGTGCAGGTAGCCCTGATCGATCTTTTGCTCGAATGGAGGGATCCCGATGCTGCGCAGCGGCTGCAGGCCCTACAGCAAGCTCCGAATCTGAATCCCACGGTGCGACAACGCGTCGAATGGGCCAGAAGCAAACTGAATTGAGGAGGAGACCATGCGAAACGCGCGCTTTTTCACGGTGTTGACAGTCGGCTGTCTACTTCCCTTTTCCTTGTCCGCCCAGTCCGCAATCATAAAAGTCCCTCAGCCGGCAATAAAAGTCGCTGCACCTCTTCCCGTGGAGTTTCATCCTCCTTCCGTATTCCCAATGACTATCGATGACTCCGATCGCGACCTGCCAGTGCAGGAGGAGGAGACCATCCAGAAGTCTTTTTCGATGGCGGGCGTCCAGCACCGGTCCCTCGAAATTGACAACGTCTGGGGCTCCATCGAAGTCGTGGGCACAAATTCCGACCAGGCGCAACTCACGGTCAAAAAGTCTGTCCGCGCGGAATCCAAGGAAAAGCTCGAACAGGCTCGCAAGGAAGTCACCCTGGACATCACCGAGCAAGCAGGCTCCCTGAAGCTCTATGTGAACGGGCCTTTCCGCTGCAATTGCGACGATGGGTGCGGCCGCCACGAATTCGAGGGCTACATCGTCAAGATGGATTTTCAGCTCCGCGTTCCCCGCGACATCGACATCAAAGTCAAGACTGTGAATGAGGGCCGCGTATTGGTGCGCGACATCAACGGGAGTTTTCTTGTGCGCAATGTCAATGGCGACGTCGAAATGGACAACATCGCAGGTTTCGGGACGGCGCATACTGTGAATGGCCCTGTCAAGGTTTCCTTTCGCCAGAACCCTCGCGAAAAGTCCGACTTCCGCACCATAAACGGCGACGTGGATTTGCGTTTCGCGCCAGGCCTGGCCGCGGATTTTCGCTTCAAGACCTTCAACGGCAGCATCTACAGCGATTTTCCCGTCACCGCGTTGCCGGTGCGCGCCATTCAGGAAGAGCATCATGCCGCGAAGGTAGTTTTTCACGCAGACCGCTATACCGGTGTGCGAGTGAATTCGGGCGGGCCAGAGATCAAGGTGGAAAATCTAAATGGAGAGATTCGTATTCTTGAAAATCATGAATGACCAAACTCAGCGTTTCCCATCCCTCGTTGTGGCTGCTGCAATTCTCTGCGTTGCGTTTGCCGCCGCGCCGGCCTGCGGGCAGACGCAAACGCCATCTGGCGCGGATCGCGTTTCCGTGAATCTCAGCGATCCCGCGCGGCCCGCTTTGGTGAAGGCGAGCCTGGTCAACGGCGGAATTACCGTCAAGGGCTATGACGGCAAGGAAGTGGTCGTCGAAGCCCGCGCCCGCAACCGCGAATCGGCGCGCTCTGATTCGACCATGAAGCGCATCCCGGTTTCAGGAACGGGCCTTTCCGTGGAAGAAGAAAACAACGAAGTGCGCATCTCCACCGATTCGTTCATGCGCGCCGTCGACCTGTCCATTTCCGTTCCCATTCACACTTCCCTCAAGCTGAGTGCTGTCAACTCCGGAGACATCGTGGTCACTGGCGTGGACGGCGAATTGGACGTCAACGACGTGAATGGCTCCGTCACCCTGAACAACGTCTCTGGCAGCGTCGTCGCGCATGCCTTGAACGGGCGCCTTTTAGCTACTTTTTCGCGCGTGAATCCCCAGAAGGCCATGGCCTTCAGTTCTTTGAACGGCGACATTGACGTTACGTTTCCCGCGGATTTGAAAGCCAACCTCAGCCTTAAGTCCGATCGCGGGGAGATTTTCAGTGATTTCGACGTGCAGGTTCAGGTTTCCGCGCCGCAGCAAGTCGTCGAGGATGGGCGCGGCCACGGCGGCAAATACCTTGTCAAGATCGACAAGGCCGTGCACGCCACAATCAACGGCGGCGGCCCCGAATTACAATTCACAAACTTTAATGGCGGCATCTACATCCGCAAAGCCGGCGCCGCGCGCTGATGCCCACGCAGCCTCTCTCTAGCAACAAACCTCTTCGCCGGCCTGACCACGAAGAGAAGCCAGAGGTAAAAGCCGGTCACATCCGCATGCCTGATTTAACTCGCTTCTCGGACAAGTGTTCTTTTCGCTACAACTGCCTTCGTTCGCCGCTTGTGCTGGTCAGTTCCCTGACTGGTCGCACTTCGATACTGCCCACGCGAGCGGGCGGCATTTGCGAGGCGACTTGGATAGCCTCGTTCAGGTCGGCGGCCTCAATCAAATAGAACCCTGCCAAGCACTCCTTCGTTTCGGTGAAAGGGCCATCCCTGATGGCGACCTTTCCCTTGCGGACCCGCACAGTAGTCGCTGTACGAACGGGTTGAAGGGCCTCCGAGGCAAGGCATCGGCCGCCCTTTCGGAGCGCTTGGTCGTAAGCCATACACTCATCGTCCGTCATGGCCCCAATTTTCTTTTCTTCACCATAGACAAGGCATAGGTACTTCAATCGGAATCTCCTTCCATTCCCATTGTGGCACATAGATTCTGCGACGCCATCGACATTGCCCTACTTTACTTGGGCAAATATCCCGGCATGTAGCGACGCGCCCCGCTTCCTCAGAATGGCCTGCCAGATCGTGACGGCATATCTCCGGTTATGCGAATTATCGAGAGTTGACTGATTTGGGTCGAGCGGTTGCTTAGATTCGGAGCCGGAAGGATACTGGTCGGCATAGACAGGGAGGAAGGTATCTTGACGAAATCCCCATGCAGATCGACGGTTCTGTGCGCCATATTCGCCGCAATCCTTAACGGACAATTTGTGCTGGCGCAAGACACGAACAAATTAAAAATAGGGTTCTCCATAGAAGACACGAAGGGAGAGCGTTGGCAGACGGACTTGAACTCCTTTGAAATGCGGGCTAAGCAACTAGGGGTGGAAGTGATTTCCAGGGACGCCGGCGGAGACGCTGATCGCCAGTTCCAGCAAGTGAAGGACATGATCAAGGCAGGCATCAAAGTGCTGGTTTTGATGCCCCGCGATACCACAAAAGCAAGCCGGATGGTCGACGCGGCGAAGTCGGCCAATATCCAGGTCATCAGCTACGATCGGCTGGTCATGAACAGCGATGTCGATCTGTATGTGAGTTTTGACCGCGTTGAGATCGGCAGGATGCAAGCGGAATATCTGGCAAAACACGCGCCCCGAGGGAATTATGTGCTGATCGCGGGTTCTCCTCGTGACGAGGGTGCGAAAGCTTTGCATGACGCACAGATGAGCGTTCTGCAGCCCTATATCGACCGGGGCGACATCAAGGTGATCGCCGATGCGTATACCAAAGACTGGCTGCCTTCCGAAGCGTACCTTTTTATGTTGAAGGCGATTGATTCTACTCATGGCCAGATCGCTGCCGTCGTGGCTTCCAATGACGGATTGGCCGGCGGTGCGATTCAGGCCCTCCGCGAACATAATCTCGCCGGCAAAGTGGCGGTTTCGGGACAAGATGCGGATTTGGCCGCAGTAATATGTATCGCCCAGGGCGTGCAGAGTATGACCGTTTACAAGCCCATCGTAAACGAAGCGGCAAGAGCCGCAGAGGAAGCGGTCCGCCTGGCGAAAGGCGAAAAGGCGCACGCTGACGGAACGATTAGCAATGGCTGGATAAAGGTGCCTACCATCATGCTGAAACCCGTGGCTGTGACCAAGGACAATATCAAGACAACGGTGGTCAAAGACGGATTTCAGACATTAAAGAGCATTAACCAGGCATTGCCGGCGGACCAGCAGATCAAGTAGGCACAGCAAGCATCTTATTGTTGCTTGTGCCACCACTCGCGAAGGGACTGGCAGCGTCCCGCTGAATCCAACACGATTAGAAAAATTCCATCGAGTTTCGTCTGCAGGCCAGGCGGTACGCGGACAAAGGACGCCCGCCACCTGGTGATGCCATGCTCCGCAGTGACCGCGAGGATCTCGTAATCAAATTGGATTTTTTCTTCAGTTTTGGCTACGCCGGCCCAATATTCGTAGATCGCGGCGCGGCCGCGCAGCGGTTCGTCGAAGGGCGTCACTTGATAAGTGGCGTTGTCTGCGTACAGCGATGCGGCGGCCTCGGGGTCACGGCTGGTCCATGCCGTTCCATAAGCGGCCAGCCAATGATTGAAGGATTCTCGATCCATATCCGCTTTGTAGACTACTACACGTTATCGAGCAATCCGTTTTGGTCGCGGAAGTATAGGCTCCTGAGCAGGGACGGGTTGGGGTGTCTTAGGGGTGCTTGCCGAGAGGAGAATTGGGTATTACACTCGCGCGGCGTATTGCGCAGGCTATTCAAATGGAGGGGGAACATGAATCGTCGCATTGGTTTTCTGACAGCGGTCTTGGCGGTGGCGGGAATTCTAACCGTACGAGGAGCGTTTTCGCAACCTACGCCACAAGTGACGCGCAAAGTGATCAAGCTCGCGGGCGGACCGATAACGGCCCCGTTCAGCGACGCCATTCTTGCTGGTAACACACTCTACCTGGCGGGACGAATCGGCATTGATCCGAAGACGGGGAAAGTTCCGGAAAAAATAGAAGACGAAGCCAAACTGTTGCTCGATGGGGAAAAGGAAGTTCTCGCGCAGGCAGGCATGACCATGGACGATCTGGTGTACGTGCAAATTGCGTGCACGGATTTGTCGCTGTTCCAGAAATTCAATCCTATTTATGCGAGCTACTTCTCGACGAAAGACTATCCCGCACGCGAATTCATCGGGGCTGGATCGCTACTGGCTGGGGGACACTTCGAATTGCAGGCGATTGCGGTGAAGAAGTAATCAGGAACGCCGGGATAATTCACAAGGTTGAAAGAAGTTTGAGTCGCTGTCCGGGCGGACTCCTGTAACCTAGTCTTCGTTTCAGGAGTCCCATTGATGGAGCACTACGTCCCGATCCGCTCCTTGAGGCTTATCGGGATGTGACGGGGAGGCGGGCAGACGTAAACGCCTCCCTACCGTACCTCTTTCTCCGTCTCACATATTGCGCGCTTCGGTGATTAGAAATGGACGCGCACGCCGAATTCCAGCTGCCGCGGCGTGTACAGCGGAATGGTTGTTGAGCCTGCCGCAGAGCGAGTGATCACTCCAAACGTGCTGGGGTTGGCAAGGCTTAGAGTCGGATCCGCGAAACGCACGTGGTTGAACACGTTGGAGAATTGGAACAGGAAGGTGGCGCCAAAACGCTCGCGGAAGAGCAAATCCTTGGCGATGGTCGCGTCCACATTCCAGCCTGGCAGCCCGCGGAGAACTCCGTTGCCTCCGGCATTTGTGTCAAGGCCAGGGAGCAACGGCCGGAACTGTGCGGCAGCCGCGTTGGGATCAGCAAACAAGTTGATCCCTGTTCCTTTCAGGAGCGGGTTTGCGGGGGTGGGCGGGTTCCCGCTGCTACCGTAGTTCGTTGATGTGACGCCATAGTGCGCCGAGTTACCCGCGGTATACGGTGAAGTCAGGACGGCGTTCTCCCAGGCGTTGAGGCTGCTGCTGCAAGAGACTTCGCCCCAAGTGGACGAACATGTGGACGGCCCCGTGACACGCAGAGGAGCGCCACTATATGCGGTAAATATGGGGGCGATGGACCAGCCGCCGAGGAGGTGACCGGTGAGTCCATGCTGACTCCTGAAGTACGCCGGCTGATAGAGAAGAGTCAGGTTGTAAAGGAATCGGTAGTCGTAGGACTGCGGGCCGTAGCCATAGCTGAGGTCAAAAGGATTAGGCACGCTGAAGGAGCTAGTGGACTGCGTGGTGTCGCCGGTGCCCATCGAGCGGCTCCAAGTAAAGTTCGAGCGAACCGTCAAACCGTGATAGTTCTGACCGGTCAACGAAACGATCGCGGCGTTGTAGTTGCCCCAGCCAAGACTGGTTTCCATGAAGAGGCTATTAGCCTGCTGCTGGCTTAGCAAACTGTTTCCGAAAGTGAACGGCAGCTTAGTCCACAGATTGTAGAGCGCAACGTTCGTGATATTGCTTTTCTGCTGTCCAACTACTGCGGCCGAGCAACTGGTGAATGGAGTGCCAGTCGCCGGGTTCGCCTGGCTGCAGAAGGCGGAGGACGTCCCGCCAAGGGCCGACTCGAAGAACGCCTGAGGTTGTATCGGCTGTCCGCCCGCGATTTCAGAATAGAGACTGTCGAAAGCGTTGGCGAAGGACTGTCCTCCCATGGTCATCATCCACGGAACGGAATCCAGATCAACGGCCTGGTATTCGTTCCGGATGATTCGACCCACATAGCCGAGCTCAAGCAACATCTTGCCAGGTAGTTCCCGCTGGATGCTGAGGTCGAACTCATCGGAGCGCGACGGCCTGAAGTTGGGATCAAGCTGTGACGTATCACCCGCTTTTGCCGAGTTAATGCCGGTGAAGTTTGGTTGGGGCAACGTTTGCGCAACAGTGGGCAGCGGCGCTGTAGTTCCATCTGTGCCGATCCGGAAAGCATTCGTTGGGTCCACCTTCCCGGCTCCCAGACACTGTCCGGCCATGCTGGCTCCAGGGCATGTAATGGGCTGCAGCGGTCCGGAACCGAGCAGCGGAACCAAAACCAAGTCGACGCCATTCAACCGGCCGAAGATACGGCTCCATCCGCCGCGGATCACGGTGTGGCCCTGCCCGAATACTTTCCCGAGGACGCCGTTAGTAAAGCGTGGATTCCATGCGGCCGCCACATGCGGACTGAACCCTCCATAGAACGGGTTGTAGGGATACTTGCGGCCAGCGTTGCCAACCAATTCGTATCCAAGTTGTGGAAGGAAGACCTGGCCGTTGAGGGCCGATGTCTGGCGGTTGCGCAAGTAATTTTCCGCAGTGATCGGGGTGCCGCTCTGGTCCACGGCCATGGTCTGCATGCCGTTGGTTTCATACGGAGGCATTTCTAGTGTCCAGGCAAGCCCGTAAGTGAAAGTAAAAGTCGGCCTCATCCGCCAGCTATCGCTGAAATAGACGTTGTACGTCGGAATGATGCTATGGGCCGTCACGGGCGTGTTGGGCGGAGAATTCAACGTTAGGTTGGACCCGGAGCGCGTGTAAATGACCTGGGGCTGGGTGATGATTCCGAGAACCTGCTCATAGAGCGGCTGCCACACGCTAGTGAGCTGGGAACTGGGTAGACCGGCAGGTTGGTAAGCAGTAGGCATGGCCATGTTGGTCGCGGACGTGCCGCCGCTAACGTAGACGAGCCCTGTAAAGGTAGATACGCCATTGTCGTCGCGTTGATGTATGTCGAGAGTGTGCTGGTACAGGCCGCCGAATTGAAACAGGTGGTTGCCATGAATGAGGCTGAGGTCGTCACGAATGGCGTGGTCGTGTCCATCCCAGTAGCGCGCGCGGACATCTTGTGTGTCGACATTATAAGGGATCAGCGCATCCTGACCGCCGCCATAGGCGGTATTATGATTTGTCGAACCGCTCTCTCCTCCGATCTCAATCGGAGCGGGCAAGCCGGAGAGTTGCGGCGGGGCCAACGCCGAATTCCACTGCCAAAAATTTCGCGTGTAGCTATAGTGGAAATCGTTGGTGAAAGTTGGCGTGATGTTTGTCGTAAGCCCGGCTACGTAATAGGACGGCACGAGCGGCCGTGAAATGGCAGATTTATATTGTCCCAGCGTATCGCCTGGCAGCACGCCACCGATGTCCGTCTGGTTGGCGGTCACCGCCTGGAAGTGGTAATAGCGATAGCTGCCCATGAAATGCCACTTTGAACCGAAGTCGTGATCCATCCGGACAACACCGAAATTAGAGGTTACGGGGAGGCTGATAGGAGCGAGAAATCCCTGGGTATTCAAAGTGTCGCCAGCGCTTGGATCGTTCGGCATCGGCATTTGCGTGTTCCAGATTTTCTGGACAAGAGTATTGAATCCGATGCCTCGGGGATCACACGGACCTCCCTGGCAAGTTGCCAAGGGGCCAAGACTAGGGTTGAAATTGTATTGCGTTACGGTTCCGCTGTTATTGATTTGCACGATCCCTTGGCGCAGAAGAGCTGAGGGCACTTCTCTTTCGATCGTGGTGTTGAACGGATAACGCAAACCCTCGTAGTTTGCAAAGCAGTAGGTTCTCCCTCCCCAGAAAGAAGGGGTCAGAGGCCCGCCGAGAGAGCCGCCGAAGCGGTTCCGATGCGCGGAGGGATTTGCAACCCCCAGCCGGTTGTTATCCCAGGTGTTGGCACCGCCCACGCGGCTATCCAGGTAATACTCATACAAGGAGCCGTGGAATTGGTTAGTGCCGCGCTTGGTTACCATCTGCACTTGGCTGCCGGCCGAACTGTTGAAGTCGGCGGTCTGGTTGTTTACCGAGACTTTGACTTCTTCGATGCTCTCCACCGGTGTGGGAATTACGCCGGTAGCAGCTCCCCCCGTGGCCACCGGGTTGGGATTGGCGAGGCTTGGCGTATAAATGTTATTTGAACCAGCCATATCGTCCGAAATGTTGCCGCCGTCAAGCTGGTAAGTATTTTGATCATTCACCGCGCCCGCAGTATATCCGTTTGGCGTGACCGCGGGTTGCAGAGTGGCGAGCGCAGCTGCTTCTCTCCCGATGTTGGGCAGCAGGAGAACCGAATTGCCGTCGATCGTGGTGCCCATCGTCGAATTCATGGTCTGCAACTCGGCGCCGGGAGTGTAGGTGACTTCCACGGTTTGTGACGAGGCGCCAACCTTCAATTGCACGTTGACGGTCAGCGTGAGCCCAACGGCGACCGACTGGTCACTAATTCTCGTTTGCGAGAAACCCTCTTTGGTGACACTCACGTTGTAGGTTCCCGGAGGAACCTGCGTGAACACATATCGTCCTACATCATTTGTTTGGGTGCTTCGGGCACTGCCCGTGCTCACATCGGTGAGCGTCACGGCGGCGCCTACAACGAATTTGTCTTGTGGGTCGACAACCTGACCCGTGACAATGCCGGTTGAAACGGCTTGGCCCCGTGAAGAGGAAACATTCATGCTGCAGAAAATGGCAAGAACCACAGTTGCTGTCGCGCAAAAAAGTCGTAAGGACGCACTTCTATTTACATATCTGCCAGCCCAGTCCATATATGAATTACCTCCTGCCGAAATGGGTCCGATTGGTCAATCACCGCGGATACTCTAAGAGTGGATCGCAGACTTTGCAAAACGAAAAACTAGGTTAAATTCATCGAAATATAAGAAGGGTTCCCGTCGATACTTCATCGCCACGCCCCGTGCGAATGAGGAACTTCTATACGTTTCTTGGCGGATTACCAATCGGGAGAGAACTGTAAAAAGGAACCAGGTAATGACCTGGGTAGCGAGTGGCGCGGAGTGCGCAGAGAGTTGTGGTGCCTCTATATGGGCGCATATGTATTGCCCGTATTTAGATATATGCCCTTATATGGGCATATATGCTACTGCTATCATCTGTAGCTTCGTTCATAAGTCATTTTATTTGTGTAGGTTACATATTAAGAGAATTTATCATCAGATGGTGAACATCATGCATCTACTAGCAACCAACAGGACGGGATCAATGTTAAGGATTACAACGGAAAAGAGGCGCGGGAAGGTATTTCTCAGCGTCGAGGGTAAGTTGGCGGGGCCGTGGGTGGCGGCACTGGAGCAATGCTGGCGCGAACTGCATGCGTCGTCGTTACGCGAGAAGTTCCACGTTAATTTATGCGGCGTGAGCTTTATTGATGCCGCCGGAAAAGTGCTGTTGAAGGAAATTCACCGGCAGGGTGGACAGTTGGTCGCGGAGGGCTGCCTGAATCAAGCCATCGTGAACGAAATCGTGGCAAGCGAGAAGAAAGGTGAAAACGTGAGCACGAAGGAACGTTCCAAGGGCTCGCACATTATCTTCTACACAGTGTTTTTCGGCTTGATGTTTGGTTCGACGGTGGCGCACGCACAGGGCACAAACAAGCCGGGTTCCTTGCCCGGGAATGCGCCGACGCAGGCGCTTCGCCTAACGCTGGATCAGGCCGTCGGACTCGCACTCAAGCAAAATACAACCGCGCAAATCGCCATTTTGCAGGCGGCACAGAGCGAGCAGGACAAAAATATTTCACGGGCAGATTTGCTGCCGCAGGCGAGTGCCAAGATTTCCGATGAAGCGCAGAAAGTGAACTTGCTGGCGCAGTTCGGCGGAAGGACGCCATTCCCGGGATTTCCCAAGACTCTTGGACCGTATCAAGTGTTTTCCGCAGGCCCGAGTTTCGGAGCACCCGTGTTCGACCTGACACTCTGGCGCAGATATCAGGCGGCGCGGAACACATCGAATTCCAGCAAGGCCAGCAGCCTGTCGACGCGGGAGCAGGTGATTCTGCTGGTGGTTTCCCAGTACATCGGGACGCTGCGCGCCGTAGCGAATGTGGAAGCCTCGCAATCGCGCGTGAATCTGGCACAAGCGCTTTATGACCAAGCCGCGGACTTGCAGAAGGAAGGCGTAGGCACGGGAATCGACACGCTGCGCGCCAACGTGGAATTGCAGAACGAGAAACAGCGGCTGATTGAAGCGGAAAACGACCGTGAGACGTCGCTCTTCGCCCTGAGCCGCCTGTTGAATCTCGATCCGCGGCAGAGTATCGAGCTGGCAGACTCGCTGACTTTCTTCGACACACCGCAGCCGGAAGTGGAGCCGAGCATCGAATTCGCGTTGGCGGAGCGGCAGGAGTGGAAAGCGCTGGAATCGCAGATCAAGGCCGCCGAATTTCAGAAGAAAGCGTCGCAGGCTTCTCGGCTGCCCTCGCTGAGGTTCGACGGGGATTTCGCGTACGTCGGAACGTCCGGAAACACGGCTCTCCCTACGTACACCTATCAGGCTAGCGTGAATATGCCGCTTTTCACCGGCGGGCGAATTCACGCGCAGATAGTTCGGGCGGACCTGGAGATCAAGAGGCTGGATCAACAGAGGGATGACCTGAGGAACCAGATCGCGCTGGACGTGAAAACGGCACTGCTGAATTTACAATCTGCGCGGAATGAAGTGCAAGTGGCCAACCTGGGCGTGCAGCTTTCGAAAGAAGAAGTGGACCAGGCGCGCGACCGTTTCAAAGCTGGCGTGGCGAACAACATTGAAGTCATTCAGGCGCAGGACTCGCTGTCGCGCGCAAACGACAACCAGATCGCGGCGCTATACCGCTTTAACCAAGCGCGCGCGGACTTGGCACGTTCGACCGGCCAAATGGAAAAGGTTTACGCAAAGTAATTCGGGGGAACCATGAGCGTCGAGATTGAAGTCGGATTCGAAAACGCGACAAAAGTGCCGCGTGGCCTGGAAGAGCTGTCTCTGGAAGAGACGCCGAAAGGGTTAGCGAATCCCAAGGCGAGGCGGCTGCTGATCGGCGGCGGAGCCGTGGTGCTGGCCGCGATCGCGGGGCTCTTCGCTTATTACCGCAACCGCGAGACGACGGACGACGCACAGGTGGACGGGCACATCACGCCGATGGCGTCGAAAGTGTACGGGCGCGTGGCACAAGTTTTGGTCGATGACAACCAGCCGGTGAAAGCGGGACAAGTGCTGGTAAAGATCGATCCGCGCGATTACCAGGCGGCGTTGGACCAGGCCAAGGCGTCGCTCGCGCTGGCAGAGAGCGAAGCGCGTTCCGCGGGAGTGGATGTTCCGCGTACGCGGGAAAATGTGGCGAGCGGAAATTCGAGCGCGGATGCGCAGTTGCTTGGCGCGCAGGCGGATTTGGCACGCGCCAAGGCTACTTACGAGCAAGCGCAGACCGCAGATTTGGCGTGGGCGCAAGCCAACGTGGAGAAGAGCCGCGCGAACGCCGAACTGGCAAAGGCGGACCTGGCGCGCTACTTGCCGCTAATGGAGAAGGGCGAAATTTCGAAGCAACAGTACGACGCGGCGAAGGCCAACGCGGATGCCAGCGCGAGCGCGCTGAAAGCGGATCAAGAAAAACTCGCGCAGGCGCAGCGCAACGTGGACGTGACCAAAGCGCAATTGGATGCGGCGAAGGCGCGGGTTGAACAGGCACGCGCAGGAGTGGCCGCGGCACAAGCGGACGTCAAGCAGGTAAACATGAAAGCCGCCGATGCGCAGGCGAAAATCGCGAAAGTGGAACAGGCGCGCGCGGCAGTGGGAGCGGCGGAACTGAACTTGAGTTACACGGAAATCACCGCGCCGGTCGACGGAGTCGCCACGCACAAACAAGTGGAGCCGGGACAGATCGTGCAGGCGGGACAAGGCTTGCTGGTCGTTGTGCCGCTGCAGAACGTGTGGGTGACGGCCAACTTCAAAGAGACGCAATTGAAAAACATGAAGCCCGGGCAGAAAGCGGAAGTGAAAGTGGATACGTACGGGAAAACTTTCAGCGGGCGAGTGGATTCGATTGCGGGAGCCACGGGATCCGTGCTGAGCCTGCTGCCTCCGGAAAACGCCACGGGAAATTACGTGAAGGTAGTGCAGCGCATTCCGGTGAAGATCGTGCTGGACCCGATTTCTTCGGAGAGGGCGGTTCTGCGGCCGGGAATGAACGTTGATGCGACAGTGGTCACGAATTAACAGGAATAAGGATAAGGACCGGAACGGTCATACGTAGAAACAGTAGGGTCCGAGAGTACACGCGATGCGAAACAGGATTCTAGCGAAGCTGAGGATGCCGGACGGGACGATCAACCCCTGGGTGATCGCCATCACGGTGACGCTGGCGACGTTCATGGAGGTCCTGGACACGTCCATCGCGAACGTGGCGCTGCCGCATATCGCCGGGAATCTTTCGGCGGGATCGGACGAATCGACGTGGGTGCTGACGTCCTATCTGGTTTCGAACGCTATCGTGCTGCCGCTGTCGGGATGGTTTTCTGGGCTGATCGGACGAAAGCGTTTCTACATGACGTGCGTGGCCATTTTTACAGTGAGTTCGTTTTTGTGCGGGCTCGCGCCAAGTCTGGGCGTGTTGGTGATTTTCCGGATTTTGCAAGGCGTGGGCGGCGGCGGTTTGCAGCCGAGCGAGCAAGCGATCTTAAACGATACGTTTCCGCTGGAGAAGCGCGGCATGGCCTTCGCCGTGTATGGGCTTGCAGTGGTTGTGGCGCCGACGATTGGGCCGTGGCTGGGCGGCTGGATTACCGACAATTTTTCGTGGAGATGGATTTTTTATATCAACGTGCCTGTGGGAATTCTTTCGCTGCTCTTGACGAGCTTTTTGGTCAGCGATCCGCCGTACATGAAGAAAGCGAATGTGAAAGCCGGATTCCGAATCGACTACATCGGGATTGGGTTGATCAGCCTGGGCTTGGGGAGCATGCAGATCATTCTGGACAAGGGCCAGCGCGAGGATTGGCTGTCGTCGAATTTCATTCGCGTTTTTTTCGTGATGATGCTGTTCGGGCTGATTGCGGGAATTCTCTGGGAATTGCGCGAGAAAGAGCCAGTGGTTGACCTGCGGATGTTGAAAGACCGCAACTTTGCGATTGCGACCACGGCGATGTTCTTCCTCGGATTCGTTTTGTATTCGAGCACCGTGCTGATCCCGCAATTATTGCAACAGCTGCTTGGGTATACAGCGCAACTGGCGGGAATGGCGTTGTCGCCGGGCGGAGCGGTGATCATGTGCATGATGCCAGTGGTGGGAATCCTGGTGTCAAAGGTGGACACGCGAATCCTGATTACGTTCGGGTGCATCGTGTCAGCGTCGGCGCTGTTTGTGATGGCGGGGTGGGATTTGGGGTTGGACTACGGGCACGCCGTGCGCGCGCGCATGCTGCAGAGCTTCGGGCTGGCGTTTTTGTTCATTCCGATTAACGTGGCGGCGTTCACGTATGTGCCGAAAGAAAAAACGAACATGGGCACGGGGATTATCAACCTGGCTCGGAACATCGGGGCCAGCGTGGGAATCGCGACCGTAACCACAATGCTGGACCGACGCGCGCAATTCCATCAATCGCGGCTGATGGAGCATGTCAACGATTTCAGCGCGGCGTATCACAGGATGCTGAACACCACGGTCGTAGCTTTCATTTCTGGGGGGTCGAGTGGACCTACGGCGGGCGCGCAAGCGCACGGAATGATTTACGGCACTATCCAGCGCCAAGCGGTAATGCTGTCGTTTATCGACAATTTCAAGATGCTCGGCGTGGTGTTTTTCGCGGTGATTCCAGTGCTGGTACTGATGAAAAAGCCGAAAGCGCCAGCGGGCGGTGTACCGGTTCACTAAGGAAGTCTCTGCGGCCAGAGGTCGAGCAAGAGTTTGATTCAACTGGGGGGAACAATGGCAACTCAAGCGGCAGTGGGAATACAGGTGAATGAAGAGAAGTTGATCCGCGCTGGACAGCGTGGCGACGAGCAGGCGGTGGAAGCGCTGTTCCGGCGTTACCAGCGGCCGTTGTTTCAGACCGCTCTGCGAGTGCTGGGAAACACGGAAGACGCAGAAGATGCGCTTCAGGACGGGCTCCTCTCGGCGTATCGCAATCTGAATCGTTTTGAGGGGCGGTCGCAGTTTTCGACCTGGCTGACGCGCATCGTGATCAACGCGGCGTTGATGAGGCGGCGGAGCGCGAAGGCGCGTCCGGCGATTTCCCTGGACGAAACGCCGCGCGAGGAGGAGCTGCCCGCTTCAGAGCGCTTCGCGGACGACGGGCCGAATCCCGAGCAGGTTTTTGCGAGCACGGAGATTCGCGAGATGATCAGCGAAAACCTGGACGAGCTTTCTCCGCTGCTGCGAACGGCGTTTGTCCTGCGCGAAGTGCAGGGATTTTCGACGGGTGAAGCTGCCAAAAAGCTGGGGGTCACGGAAAACACGCTGAAGGCGCGGTTGTGGCGCGCGCGGCAGCAACTCGCCGAGCGGCTGGGACGGCGTCTGCGGCGGATGAAGGACGGCATGACCGGAGGAATGGGAGATCCGGAGTGCAGCTACTGCTGAGGAGGAATGAGGTAAAGGACGTAAAGGAAGTAAAGGAAGTTCAGGGAGTAAAGGATAAGAAGGCCAGTGGAAACGCTGGCCTTTTTCTTTTTGTGCAACTGGGGAGAAATTCGTAGCCCGACGTTAGAGGGATGCGGCAACGTAACGGCCGAGGACACGGAGTTCGCTCGTGGCGGCGCGGACTTCATGCAGCGCCTGTTCGAGCCGGGCAACGTCCCCCGCCTCGACGTCAATAAAAAATTGATATTCCCAAGGGCGGCCGTGAATGGGGCGACTTTCAATCTTGAGCAGGTTGACACCGTGCCTCGCAAACGGCTCGAGTGAAGCGAGGAGCGCACCGGGGCGGTGCGCGAGACGCATGGCCACAGAAACCTTGCGTGCATCGGGAGAAATCCATGCTGCAGCTTCGCTTTCCGGAAGCAGGAGCACGAAGCGGGTGAAATTCTCGGCATTGTCCTGGATGCTCTCGGCAAGAATCACGCCGTGATAATGTTCGGCGGCGCGCCGTCCAGCGATGGCGGCGCAGGATTTGTCCGCGCGAGAAAGCGCTTCGCGCACGCTGCCGGCGGTATCTTCGGCGGGAACACGCTTCCATTGAGGATGACCGGCGAAAAAACGCTCGCACTGCGCCAGAGCCATGGGATGAGAAGCGACTGACTGGATATCCGCAAGCGACGCACCGGGAACCGCGATGAGCTGCATTTCAATCGGCAGAATTGTCTCCGCGACAATCGCAAGCCGGCTTTCCTTCAGCAGATCGAACACGCGCGCGACCGAGCCTGCCAAGGAATTCTCCACAGGTGCGAGGAGCGCGTCAGCTGCGCCTTCGGCGATAGCCGTGAAGGCCGCCTCAAATGTTGCCCGAGGCACGGTCGTGATCGCATTTCCGAGAAGCTGGATGGCGGCGGCTTCGCTGAATGCGCCGGGCTCGCCCTGAAAGGCCACGCGCATGGTCTTGCGATTGGATGTGCTCATAGGCAGGCGTTATCTTGCATTAAGGGGCGCAAAACCAAAAGCATAGTTTCGATACGGACAGGAAAAGCTTTCCGATTCGAATCGAGCCGGCCTCACCGTGCGCGGAAGCTCCGCCAAGGGTATAATCCCGTTTCCAGGGAGAATATTTACTATGAAGAGACCCGAAGCGACCGAATACGCGGATTACTATGCAAATTACATCTCCAAGGTCCCGGGGTCCGAGGTATTGAGCGTTCTGGAATCGCAGCGATTGCAGATGCTGCAATTGTTCGCGGGCCGAAGCGAGCGGGACGGAAGCTTCCGGTATGCACCAGGAAAATGGACGGTGAAGGAAGTCCTCGGGCACATCACGGATACCGAGCGCATTTTTGCCTACCGGGCATTGCGGTTCGCGCGCGCGGATCAAACGCCGCTCCCCGGCTTCGAGCAAGATGACTACGTACGAAGCGGAGGGTTTAGCGAACGGACACTCGCGGACCTGGCTGAAGAGTTTGGCGCCGTGCGCAGCGCGAGCATCAGCCTGTTTCGTTCGTTCAAGCAAGATGCCTGGCCGCGGCGCGGCAAAGCGAATGAAAAGGAAGTGACGGTGAGAGCGCTGGCTTTTATCACCGCGGGCCACCAGATTCACCACCGCATCATCTTGGAAGAGCGCTATTTTCCCGCCATTCCGCGCGCGTGAAGCCGCAGTCGGATCATTGCCGGATGCGGGAATGGTCGACGTAGAAGCGTTGATACGCCAGGGTATTCTCTGAATTGTTCCGGCGCATAGCCGCGGCAGGTGGATCGGCGCTATGCCGCACGCAGGGAGCTTCGGAGCCAAGGGCGCAATCGCGGCTCGCCATTCGAAGTCTGTTTCTTGGTTTGATGAGGTAAAAGAGCAGCGTGGCCGCGAGGGCGATAACAAACGCGGCGCTGATTACTGCCCCAGCCCCCTCGTTGAGAGGATTCGCGATGGCATCTTCGAGAATGTACAGCCCCAAGCAAAGAAAGGTTAGGACGACGAATCCGGCAAGGCTACCAAATGTGCGCGCGAGCCCAGCGCGAGCGGCGAGAGGCTTGGGCGGACGTACGACCGCAGCGTGATGGACGGCCCTGGCGGTCACGGGTTAGTCCTTATCAGAATCCTGGTTTGTGAGTTCAGGCTCCGGGAATTTTAGGAAATCAAGGTAGCGAAAGACGGGCGCGGAATAATCCTTCTTCATAGCACTGCCGCAGGCGCATCGCGGATTTGTCCCTCGATTTCCCCATTAGCTTCCACTACAACCACGCAACCACATACTGGATTGATACAATGCCAGCACTCTCCGGATTTCATGACCATGGCCCTGTTTCCTCCCTTCGCAAGAACGATCGTAATGTCCGCAAAGGCAATCGCAGATTGGTCCTCTAATATGCGGGGAGCTACGGTAAGTGTAAGTAAACAGAAAAGCAAGGAAAATTTAATGCGAATTGAACTATATAACTAGTACTGGGGCAAAGCAAAGGCCGCTTCGGCGGCAAAGAGCGTGTAGATTCGCCGCAGCTTCGCCTCAGAAAGGGCTCCTTCAAGCAGGTAGCGCTCCAGGCAAGGCGCTGGCAGAGCCAGCCCAGGCGCTTGCCATCCCCCAGTTTAAATGACCTGTGCTGTGGGATCGCATCAACACTGCGGCTAGAGCCCGAGGATTGCATTCTTTGTGGTTTATTGGTTTCTGCAAGTGACTGCGAGAATCAGCAGGGAGGG
>Ga0209239_1000088_pt1 | contig 53934 bp, 54 predicted proteins | sample GraSoi013_2_20cm_FD_185824 | JGI IMG/M metagenome (GOLD analysis project Ga0209239, IMG submission 185824) | Grasslands soil microbial communities from the Angelo Coastal Reserve, California, USA - Sample 10_02_2013_2_20cm (SPAdes) (version 2) | ecosystem: Environmental > Terrestrial > Soil >...
CAGCCCCAAGTCTTATCAGTTTGCCGCCACCGGATGCGCTCGTTTCTTGTTCTGCGACCGCGCTGAAGTTATAGCGGCGATTGTGTCAGCGCTCGGAGCCTTAGCCTCAGCACGCGATCGCGTGACGCCGGCAAACGCCGGAGAGCATTTCCCAGAGCGCGTCCAGAACGCGGTTCACTGATCTTTTTACCGATTCGAAATTTTGCTCGTTGAGATAGGCGTCAAGCATCCTTCGCTCGGCAGCTGAATGTTCGCGATCCGCTTCAATATGAACGCTGAAATACTGGTAGTGTTCGGGCTTGTTAAAGCCGTAGTGTTTCTTTAGGCCGTCGATCTTCGATTCACAAATCGCCGGAATCTGACTTTCGTACGCGTAGAGAGCTGCGAGACCTTCGGCTGTCGACCCGTCGCCACAAACTGATCGGAACGTCTCGATTAATTTCTTTGTCTCTGGCCATTTTTCTGCGTTTTTCGCATTGTCTTGAGCGATGCCGAGGCCGTCGGCAAAGTGAAGCCACAGTTCGGGATGATTTGGGGATCCGGCTTCCTCATCGATTAAGTTGTTGAGCAGTTGCTTGCGGGTGGCTTCGTTCTCGCACTTCGCGTGCACAGCTGAAAGATACGTCGGGAAAGCCCTGACATGGTGATAGTACTGCCGCGCATAATCCGCGAGCGCTTCATTACTCAACTCGCCGCGTGTCCACGCCAGATAAAATGGATGTTTTAAGAGATGTTTCGCTTCGATGTTATTGTCGATTTCGTCGAGGTGATTCTTCATGATGCACTTCTTGCTTTTCTGAATCACAGATTTACACAGATTTTCACAGATGGGGAAACACAATCCTTCATTCGTTTCGCATCTATGGCTCAGACTCAGGCCGCACGCAAAATGTGTTTAATGCCACGGATGGGGATGACAACCCAGCTGGGACGATGGTTTAGCTCGTACCCGATCTCATATACTGCTTTGTCGAGCAAGTAGGCTTCGAGCATGATTTGAAGGTCTTCGCTGTTTTGCGGGACGAAAATCGCGCCGGTGGTCGTCTTTAAATAGCTTTCTAGAAAGACGCTGCTCATGTCGCGATACCAGAGGTCGGCCCAGCGCTCCAGGAAAGGCACATCTTCTTTGCGCATGGCTGGTTGCCAGAGTGCGCTGTAAGCGGCGTATTGGAATGAGCGCATCATTCCCGCGACATCACGCAATGCAGAGCGTTTCAGCTTCCGGTCGCTGAGGGGCCGGGCTGGTTCACCTTCGAAATCGAGAATGACAAAATCTTTTCCGGTATAGAGCAATTGCCCGAGATGATAGTCGCCGTGAATCCGAATTTTCGCGGCGTTGGTGCGGCGATCAAGCAGCCGCTTTTCACGCACGAGTATTTCCTGCTCAGCGCCGAGGACCTCCTTTGCTTCATCTCTAAATACTCGGGAGAGGTCCGGCAACTTCTTTTCCAGAAGAGTAAACGTCCGCCGCAATGTTGTGCGCATTGTCTGGTAAACAGAACGCTGCGCCATGGCGTTGAACGGCTCAGGTCGAAACGCAGGATCATCCAGAGACGATGTCAGCGCGAGATGCAATTCGCCGGTGCGCTGTCCAAACAGCTTTACTTTTTCAGGGTAAACGCCACCGATCAGCTCATCCAGCAGTGCACCCGGAGGCGCGGTTTCATTCTGAAGATCGGCTTTGCGCTCCAGCACCCGCTCATAATAGCGGCCCACCGCATCCACAGTGCGTGTCCAAACATCGCCTTCATTTACCGCAGCGCGTTGTAACATGCAGACAACGGTTGGTTCTGCTTTTGCTCGGCGATATTCGATTGCACCCACGAATCCTGGCACGTTTGGAAACTCCGTCTGTTCTGTCAGGAACCGGTTGATTTCGACATCGGGATTCAAACCGTCCTCGATCTTACGGTAGAGTTTAAGAAAAAATTTGTTATCGAAGAGCATCGACGAGTTGCTCTGCTCGCCACTGACTACCTGCGAATTACCAGAGGCAACCGTTTGATCCGCCTCGAATCTGCTGGCGGTGACGCCGACAAAATCGCCAGCGCGCGCCTTCATCGCCTGGCGACGTGCGATTGCTTCGAACAATTGTGAACGAAAAATTTCGTCCCAGATCGCGTCGAAGAGAACTGCTCCGTCGCTGCCTGCAAAGCGCGCAATGATTGCATGCGGCGCGTTCTGGGAAACTGACCGCGCTGCGTCGCGTGAGGCGATCTTTACAGGGATGGCATATATTTCCGCAGGAGCATCCAGATAGTTAACCTCAATAAACCAGAGTTGCGCGCCGTTCGCGCCCGCGGAAATGGGAAGCTGCTCGATCACTTTGAGATCGCGAAAAGTCCGCGCCTTCGAACCAAACCAGCGGCAGTTGCGGACATACATCGGTAAGATTTCGCGCTCGAGCTGATCTCGCTGACTATCGTGAAGCAGGATTTCCAGCTTAGCCGGTGCTTTCAGCGTCGGCACGACGCGTTTCTTTTGCGCGCGACGAGCCTCGGTGGGCGCTTGCAGCGCGAACCAGTAATACGCATGGGGGCCGAGCGTGATGACGTAGCGCGACTTCCTGATCGGCCGAAAAAGATTACGACTAAAAACTTCCATCGGCACGCAGCCGGCGAATCGCGATAGATCCAACTCCGCCGACTGTGCGAACCGTGAAAGATTCGCCACCACCACTATAGTCTCGTTTTCCCACCGGCGAAGGAATGCCAGAACTTTCGCGTTATCCGGATAGAGAAACTCGAGAGAGCCGCGCGAGAACGCCTTGAAGTTTTTTCGCATGGCGATGACCCGCCGCGTCCACCACAACAGAGAGGAAAGATTTTTCTGCTGGTTCTCGACGTTGACGGCTTCGTAGTGATATTCAGGGTCGATCGTGACCGGCAGATAAAGTTGCTGCGGATTCGCTCTCGAAAACCCCGCGTTGCGGTCCGGGCTCCATTGCATTGGCGTGCGGCAGCCATTGCGATCGCCCAGATAAAAATTGTCTCCCATACCGATCTCATCGCCGTAGTAGATGATGGGCGTGCCAGGCATTGAGAACAGCAGCGTGTTGAGCAGCTCGATTTTGCGGCGACTGTTTGCAAGCAGCGGAGCAAGTCGCCGGCGGATGCCAAGATTAATTCGCGCGTGTGGATCCGTGGCATAAACCCGATACATGTAGTCGCGTTCCTCATCCGTGACCATCTCGAGGGTGAGCTCGTCATGATTGCGCAGAAACATCGCCCACTGGCAATTGTCGGGGATCGGCGGCGTCTGCTCCATTATGTCTATGATCGGAAAGCGATCTTCCATCTGCAGCCCCATGAACATGCGCGGCATGAGCGGAAAATGAAAACTCATGTGCGACTCGTCCCCTTTGCCGAAATAAGCGGCCGCGTCCTCGGGCCATTGGTTGGCTTCTGCAAGCAGCATACGGTTCGGGAACTTCGCTTCGACATGAGCGCGCAGCCTGCGCAGATATTCATGCGTCTCAGGCAGATTCTCACAGTTGGTGTCTTCCCGTTCGTACAGATACGGAACAGCATCGAGACGAAGTCCGTCCACGCCCATGGATAACCAGAAGTCGCAGACCTTCTCGACCGCATCGTGCACCGTCGGATTATCAAAATTCAGCTCCGGTTGGTGCGAATAAAACCGGTGCCAATAGTACGCTTTTGCGACAGGGTCCCACGCCCAGTTCGACGTTTCGAAATCTTTGAAAATGATTCGCGCATCCTTGTACTTTTCCGGGGTGTTGCTCCAGACATAGAAGTCCTTGTAGGCAAGGTTGTCACTGGAGCCGGGGTCGATGACCCCGGTGGCTGCCGCGGCTACAGCACGTCGGGACTTTTGGAACCACGGATTTTGATCGGAAGTGTGATTAATCACGAGTTCGGTAATGACGCGCAGGTTACGTTGATGTGCAGCGTCTAGGAGCGCACGAAAATCATCGAGTGTCCCGAAGCTTGGATTGACGTCGAAATAATCGGCGATGTCGTAGCCGTCGTCGCGCAGAGGGGACGGATAGAATGGCAGCAGCCAGATGGCGGTGACTCCCAGCTCCTGCAGATAATCCAGTTTTTCGATTAGACCACGGAAGTCCCCCATGCCGTCGCCATCGCTGTCGCAAAATGTCTTAACGTGCAGCTCGTAGATGATCGCGTCCTTGTACCAAAGCGGATCGACAGATGTGTCATTCGGACCCTGTGCCATGCGCTTAACTTTTACGCACAAAGCGCCCCGCGCAATCAATCGATTTTGCAATCACAAAATCGGTGGACGAAGTGGCCCGCATAGATTAAGGCACGCGATTGCGATCCTGCGCTCGATCCTGTTTCTGATTCCTGCAATTTCTGATCACACATGAGGCCATCCAAAGTAATTGCTTCCACGCGCCGCAAGCCAGAGAAACGGGTGCGCCTGTCAAAATCGCGAGCGCAGGCGCGCACGGTTGTCCCCCAGCTCGAGCCTGGAGCGCCAAGTGACTTCGACTTGATGAAAGGGATCCAGACCGGCGACGCAGACGCGCTCTCTCAGCTCTACGATCGATATAATGGGATTTTGAAGGCACTTATCCTGAGAGTGATTCATAACGAAGCCGAGGCCGATGATCTCTTACAAGAGATTTTCATGGAGATCTGGAATCAGGCGAAGAATTTTTCCGCGCAGAAAGGGAAACCGCTTGGATGGATGGTTACCTTGGCCCGGCGCCGCGCGATCGATGGTCTACGCAAGAAGCAGGCTTATGCGCGTGCCGAGGAACGCCTGCAAAACGAAACTGAACAGCAGCCTGATGCGTGGGTTCATAACGCAACTGAAGAAGAAATCGTCCTGAGCGACACGCGCGCTCTCATTCGCAAAGTCATCGCCGGCCTGCCACCACCCCAGCAGCAGGCAATCGACCTCGCATTTTTTAAAGGTATGAGCCAGCGCGAAATCGCCGCGAAAACGAATACACCCTTAGGCACGGTAAAAACAAGGCTTGAACTTGGGCTCAAAAAAATTTATGACGGCCTCAAGGAGTTGAAGGATGAACTTTAGCGAATTCCAGAACCGGTCGCGGCTCTACGTTATCGGCACGCTGGAACCGGAAGAATTAGAGGAATTCGAGAAAGCGCGGAAGAAATTCGGAAAAAAGGGGGAAGAATTCATCACCAAATGTTATGCATTGCATGAAGCATTCGCGCTGAGTTTGCGCCCGGCGAAAGCCTCCACTGCAATCAAAGAACGGCTGATGGCGATGGTCAAAGCAAAGCAGGAAGCTTGACAGCTCAGGCCCGCCTTCCCTTAGCACTCCAGCTCACGCAAGATAAATTCCTGCAGAAAGCCGTAGAAATTCACCTGAAACAGACTCAGGTCACGCCGGGATCCAATTGGTGAACGAAAGTGGTCGTTCAGTTCGTTTTCGGTGAAGTTATTTTTGGCGGCTATGACGAGGCGGGCCTGATTAAGGGCACTCAACCAGGCATCGGCATGCTTGGTGGGAATGCGTAGGACGCGGTTTGCGAACGCTTTTTCGTTCCTATTTAGTTGCTCCAAATCTGCGGCGACGGTCTGCGTCGCCGTCTGAAAAAGACGCCGCAACTCAGGTTCGACATACATTTTCCACTCTGCGCACATCTCCGTTTCTTTTTTTCCATTCGTTGGAGGACTAAAGAGGCGTTGCTCGGCAGCGGGTACGCCGCCGGGGTCAGCGCTTGCGGGGATCTGCCGAAGCAATTCGGCCAGGAACGGGTCCAACTCGGAGAGCTCGATCTGGTCCTTACGCCGGCGAATTTCCATGTCAGCACGCTTTCTCGAGAGTGGCGAGCAGGAGATAACCGTGTAGTTGTTGCACATAAAGTTCGGCCCGCTCACGCATGCCGCTCCACAAGACCGATCGGCCTTTGTGATGCACTTCCAACATGTGTCTCTCTGCTTTCTCGCGGGGATAGCCAAAGACGCGTTGGAAAACCATGGTCACATAGCTCATCAAATTTACGGGATCGTTGTGGACCACCACCTGCCAGGGAACGTCAAGATCTTCTTCGGAACGCGCTTCTTTTTCGGTGGTGGGCTCCACCGTCGTAATCGTTCCCGCCAGCTCGTTCGAGGCATGAGTTGTTCCTTCCATTCCTTTGATCTGCACCAGGCACGCGCCGGGCTGCCGTGGCCCGCAACTCATGCTGAAAATGCTAACATACCACGCCCTCAGTTCAAACCTGTGGCCCCCGAAAGCTTTCGGGGTGACGCCGGATCGTGTAGCATTCGTTCTGCCGGGATCATCGATCCCGGCTACAGCGCATCATTCACAATTTTTTCCTGGACGTTTTTCATTCTGCGCGCCTCGGCTGGCGTTCGATCGCCGAAACCATGCAAGTGTAGAAGGCCATGAACGATGTATAGCTGAAGCTCGCGCACGAGCGGATTATCAAAAATGCGAGCGTGTCGTTTGGCTGTCTCAACGCTGATAAAAATTTCACCGTGTTGAAACGTCAGCACGTCAGTCGGACCGCTCTGGCCGAGAAACTGCCGATGTAATCGCGACATCCGACGATCCGAAATGAGCCAGACAAAAATGTTTCGTAATTTGCTCAAGTCCGTTGGTTTTCGCTTTCGCAACTGCAAGCAATGTCGCACGGCGTTTGCCGCGAACTCTTGGAGCATGGCAACATTAACTGGTACCGTTCGCTGAAGATTCCGAACGGTGATCCGTGGGGAGATTATCACGTCGGCGGTCTTTGCTCCGATTGAAAGTTGCGCGTGATTAACCGGGCGCCTTTGTCGAACGTAATATACGCCCACGCCCATTGAATCAGAACCAGCAAGCGGTTGCGGAAACCGACGAGGAAAACAATGTGCACGAATAGCCATGCCAGCCAGGCGAAAAGACCGCTGAGATGGACGAATTTTAAATCCGCGACCGCTTTATTTCGTCCAATCGTAGCCATGGTGCCCTTGTCCCAATAACGGAAGCGTTCCGGTTTACGCCCTTTGATCATCGCCAGTACGTTGCGGGCAGCGTGGCGTCCCTGTTGCATCGCCACCGGCGAGATACCCGGTAAAGGCTCTCCAGTCTGATGCGAAAAATTTGCCAGATCTCCAATCACCTGGACTTCCGGATGCCCCGGAATGGTAAGATCGTCCTTCACAATAACACGACCGACCCGGTCAACCGGTATTCCCAGGGTCTTCCCAACGAATGACGCATTGTTGCCGGCGGCCCAAATCTTCACGCGGCAGGGGATGAAATCGCCGTCCACTTGCACTCCTCCTTCAGTAAGGTTCGTTGCTCGCGAGGCGGTGCGCACTTCCACGCCCAAATCCGTTAGCTGTTTCTTCGCGCTCGCCGATAAATCCTCTGGGTAAGCGGCCAGCAGACGTGGCTCGCCTTCTATGAGAATAACACGTGCCTGCGATGGATCGATGTGTCGAAAATCTTTGGCGAGCGTGTGGCGGGAGATTTCGGCGATCGCGCCGGCCATTTCAACACCGGTCGGTCCACCACCAATGACGACAAAATTCATCGCCGCCCTCCGTGCCTCTTCATCCGTGATTTTTTCTGCATATTCGAACGCCATTAGAATCCGGCGGCGCAGCTCAATGGCGTCTTCGAGACTCTTCAATCCCGGTGCAAGTTTTTCCCAAGCGTCATGTCCAAAGTACGAATGTCGCGCGCCGGTGGCGAGAATCAGATAGTCGTAGTCGATTTCCATGTCGACCGTTTTCACTTTCTTGGCATCGACATTCACCGATTGCACTTCAGCAAGGATTACCTCGGCGTTCCTGCATCTGCTCAAGATTGCGCGGACAGGAGCAGCAATGTCGGCCGGTGAGAGGGCGGCTGTCGCGACCTGATAGAGTAACGGCTGAAAGAGATGGTAATTTGTGCGGTCGATCACGGTGAGGTCCACATTCTTGCAGGCAAGCTTTTTGGCTGCCTCCAGCCCGCCAAATCCGGAGCCGACGATGACGACGCGCGGTTTTTGGTTTGATGGCATGCTCATCGTCAAATTTTAACGGATAACGCGCGCCGCAAAAGCCGGTTGTCAACAATCGCTGCCACCATTATGTTTCGCGCCTCATGCCGAAGCCGATCGCTCGCAGCAAAACGCGTAAATCAGTCGCAAAGCGCTTTAAAATCACCGCGCGTGGTAAAGTGATGCGAGCACACTCTGCGCGACGCCATTTGTTGTCCGCCAAAAACGCTAAACGCAAACGGCGGTTGAGCAAAGCAGCGCGCGTGGACGAGACGGATGTCGCGCGCATAAAGTCGAATCTCCCATTCGGCTAGAAACGGCCAAATCGGCAAACGCTTCGGTAGTTTTTAGCTAGTACTGGTGGAGTTCCGGTACGACTTCAGTCCGCGTCGTTGTCGTTGTCGCGGTTCTGGTGCTGGTCGTGCCGTACCACTGCCGGGCGGCCTCCAACGAGTCGGGTGCAGGCTCTGGACTGTAAAGATCGCGCCGATTAACCAATGTTGTGCAGGAGTTCGTCATACCGACGAGAACAATAAGAAACACCAGAGCGAGCCATTTCACGGCGCGATGCAAACAGAACCATGATCGCTTGTCAATGCGATGATTTTTCCACTTGGGGGAAATCTTCGGAGTTCGCGGTTGCGCATGGCGATTCCTGCGAGAAAATTTACTCTCCGTCAGGGGCTATGGACTGAGGACTTACGAATCCCGCCAGGGCAGGAATGCAGCAACGGTAGTCTGATCCTCCGTGCCGTAGTTCTCTGGCGGAGCTTTTTATATCGCGCGCCGGTACTGTCCTTGACCAAGCTAAAGCAGATACATCGCCTGTTCATGAGTTATGAAACTCGTTAAAGTAAAAACGGCGCGCTTTTCGCAAGTGATCGAAAAATGCGGCAAGCCGCAGGTGTACACTCTCTGGCAAAAGCCGTCTGCCGATCGACATCTTCAATCGCAAATAAAGAGCAATCGGGTCATGACAGTTCAAAAGAGCGAGAGCGGGACGGACTTTGGAATCGTCGGCTTCAAAGAAAGAAAAGGCGCAACCTATCTCGTTTTTCCCAAGTCGCTGAAACGCTTCGCAGACAAGCGGATCGTTGGGATCGACTGGGCGCTTGTTTCGTGAATAGCCGCTTTACCCCGGCGGCCAGGCGAGCGCCCGTTTGCCCAGTAAATGGACATGCAAATGCGGCACGCTTTCGCCCGCGTCGGGACCGCAGTTGATCACCACGCGATAACCGCCAGACAGCTCCAGTTTCTTCGCCATATCGCGGGCGACTAGAAGCAATTTGCCAAGCAACGCGCGATCATCGTCGGTCGCATCCGTCAGGCGCGGAACCACCTTTTTCGGCACGATCAGCACATGCACGGGGGCTTGAGGGTTAACGTCGTGAAAAACGACAGCGTCGTCATCCTCCCAAATGATTTTCGCCCGGATTTGTCGTGCGATAATTTTTTCGAAAATCGTCATGGCGTTTTGATAGGTTGAAGTCTCGGCCAGCGGGTTGCTGTAAATCTGCGCAATCTGACGCTAATTCAAACCCGAAGATGAAGTGGTGTCGCCGAATCTTCCAAATTTTCAACGCACGGAGCAATCCATTCGTGGGGCATCAGTCGCCGCTGTTAGTCTTTCCCGGACGAAGCAAACAATTTCCTCGCGCAGAGCATCGCAGGCGCGTGTCCACGTTTTGACGCCGCGAAGATGTTTCACGCAAGATTGAAGCGAACAAAGCCGAAGATTGTCGACGCCGGTTTCGATCAAGCTGCTGATTCGCTTTTCCAGAAGATCAAAAAACGCGAGCTCATAGCCTGCGCCGGCATGCCGCGCAATATCCAGCAACGAGATGGAAATGGGCGGCGGCGAGGGCGCAAAATGCGGCACAATCTCCTTGTAACCTATGGCTTTCAGAACGTACCGCACAGTCTGCGACAACTGGCTAAAGGCGACCACGTTTTCGTCATTCCGCAGGTGCAGGTAAAAAGCAATGCTTTCCGTTACATGATCGGTCAGCCACCAGCTGGGATAACCAGCTTCGTCAGCCGCCCGCGTGATCGCAGCGTGTAGCCAATCGCGGCTGAACTCGAAGAGTTGTCCCGAATTTGTGCGGAGATAGGGAAATTCTTCCTTAAACGCGACCATGATTCTTGCTGATTGGCACGTTGCGCGATCCTTGCGTGGATTTCGGTGCTGGCTCGGGCGGAAACAGTTCCCGCTGGAGCGCATTGGGTTTTACGCGACGTCCCAATGTATGAATGGCGTCTACAAATTGGTCGACATCCTGAAATCGCTGATACACTGACGCGTAACGCAAATAGGCTACTTCATCGAGGGCGCGAAGTTTTTCGAGCACTTTGGACCCAATCACTGATGAAGGAACTTCGCGCCCGCCGGTTTCCAACTCGTGCACAATCTCGTCTACCACGTCCTCTAAGGTAAGAAGACTGGTAGATCGTTTTTCAAACGCTTTGGCGATGCTGGTAGCTAGTTTGCGCCGATCGAACGGTTCATGTGTTCTATTACGCTTCACAACACGGAGATCAGAGCGTTCGATTTCTTCATAAGTGGTGAAGCGATATTTGCACTTCAGACATTCGCGGCGGCGGCGGATGCTGGAAGCATCCCGCGACTGACGGGAATCGATGACCTTGTCATCACGAGACCCGCACTTGGGGCAACGCATAGTGTTGAGCGCTAATTACCACACCATAAGTTGTGGCGTCAATCCTTCTTTGGGCCCATTTTGCGTGGCGATTGAATGTGGGCAGCGCATTGACGTGACAACATGCCGACACTACCGCATTCGGAAATGCAGAACCACAACGCGCGCAGCGCAGCCTATGGCCCGTGGCTAGTCGCCCTGGGCGCAGCGCTTTGGGGCACAGAAAGCGCATGGCGTATTCCGCTCAATGCGGTTTTCGACGCAAAGGTAATCGTCTTCTGGGAGCATGTACTTCTCCTCATCATGTTCCTGCCAATCTTGATCTCGCGTTTGCACGAGATTCCAAAGGTCAACGCCTACACGTGGGGCTTCCTTCTTTTCTCCGGATTCGCCGGCTCAGCAGTCGGCACAATTTTTTTCACCTTGGCCTTGAAACACGGTAACCCGACCGTGGTGAACGTGATCCTAAATATCCAGCCCGTTATCTCGACGATCGGCGCGTTCGCGCTTTTTGGTGACCGGCTTGCGCGGCAATTCTTCTTTTATGCTGGCATTGCTATCCTCGCTGGCATCTTCGTTTCTGTTACACATCCGACCATGATTGGAGTTTCGTTTGAACGCGCTGGCCTGAATATCGGCACCGCTTATGCGTTGGTATGTGCGCTGTTCTGGGGACTATCAACCGTCGCGGGTCGTGGCGTTATGATGGGTACTTCCCTCCAGCTCGCCTCCAGCATGCGCATCGTCGTCGGGCTTACGTGCATGACGCTGATTCTTCTGGCTTATGGCAAACTGAATGGCGCGGCGCTCTGGCCAGTAACCGCGCAAGCGCATCCCACGAAGGCAATGGTTTGGCTGATTCTACTCGCGTCAGTCTCAGGCGGAATTCCGCTCTTGATTTATTTCCAGGGCTTGCGCCTCACGCGCGCATCGACGGCGGGCTATTTCGAGATGATGCAAACGCTCGCTGCCGTGTGTATCACCTGGGGTTTCTTTCATGCCAGTCTTTACATACACCAGGTCATTGCGGCCATCGTGCTGATTGGTGCCGTGGCCATGGTGCACCAAGTGCAACAACACGTTGAGCCGGCCGAGCGTTAAAATTCCGCATCGCCGCGCCCTAGGAAACTAGCTCGTTCTTCCCTTGCTTGCCTTCGCTTGATTGCGCCGTTTTCTCCGGAAACTCGAACCGGATTTTCCCGTCCTCCAGTTTCAAGTAGGCAGAGAACGGCCGGCCGCGTTTCGAAATGAAGCCGTCGAGGAGATCGGTTTTGCCCAACATGACGAGTTTCTGCGCCTGCTCTTTCGAGATCTCGCGACCGAGAATTGTTTTGCTTAGTTTGAATTTGCATGGTCTGCGGTCAGCCTGTGAACGTTCACAAATGTAACTGTTTTCAGTCTCAAAAATCTTACCGCCGCACTTCGGACATTTCCCGATGGGTTCGCTGCCAGTGAAATCAATTTTCGGCGCAACCTCCGCTGCTTTCCCTTTTCCTTTTTGTTTCGGCTCGCGCTTTTCGAATTCGAAGCCAACGTCTTTCTTGTCGGTCAATACGAGAAACGCTTTGAAGGGCCTGCCTTTACGGGAAATGAACCGCTCGAGCAGATCGGTCTTGCCAGTTGCGAGCAGTTTCTTCATTTGATCGTGATCGATCGGTCGCTGCAAGATGACTTTGCCCGATCGAAAGTCGCATGTCTTTTCCGGGCCGACCGAATTCTCGCAGATGTAGCTCATTCCGAGCTCAAACACGCGACCGCCGCACTTGGGACATTTACCAAGCGGCTCCTGACTCGAAAAATCCACCGCTTGCGCAGCGCCGTTCTCCTGTCCGTTTGAGCCGAAATCGAATTCTGCTTTGAAGTCGTCGCTGAGTTTCAGCAGGGCATGGAAACGTTTGCCTTTTCTGCTGCGAAAGCCGCCCAATGGTCCTACGTGTTTGTCCCGGACGAGAGTCTCAAATTCTTCGCGGCTTAGCAACCGACCGGCGATGGTTTTCCAAATCGTGAAATCACATTCCTCATTTGTGCATGTGAAACTCTTGAACCGCTCGATGATAGGCGCGCCGCACTTGGGGCACTCTCCGAACGGCTCGCTGTCCGGCATGTGCTCGTCTGGATGAAAATGTTTGGCTTTCCCGACGATATCGTTAGTAAGCTCGCGAATGTCGCGCATGAACGCGTCACGGGTGAGCTTGCGATGTTCGATCTCGCGCAGACGAAATTCCCATTCGCCGGTCAGTTCGGGACTGGTTAACTCCGGCACTGCATTTTTTAAAAGTGTGATTGTCTGGATTGCTTTCGGCGTCGGCTGCAACTCCTTACCGTGCCGCACCAGGTAATGCGCTGAAATCAGTGTCTCGATGATGGCCGCGCGCGTTGCCGGCGTGCCGAGTCCTTTCTCCTTCATCGCGTCGCGCAATTCTTCGTCTTCGACAAGTTTCCCCGCTGCCTCCATCGCGCTGAGCACGGTCCCTTCGTTGTAGCGAACAGGAGGCCTGGTCTGCTCGATTTTGATTTCGATACGCTGTGTTTGAACGCTCTCGCCCTGCGTCACCGGTGGCAGATTTTCTTCCGGTTTCTCACTCGCAGCTTCGCGTCCATAAACTTCAAGCCATCCGGGCGCCACGAGAATTTTCCCTTCCGTCTTGAACGGCTCGCCTTCGACACGTGTAATTCTGGTCGTGTTCTCGTATTGTGCCGGTGGAAAAAATACAGCTACGAAGCGCTTGCTCACCATGTCGAAAAGCGCTCGCTCATGGTCGTCCAGCGATCGGGGGGCAGTGCCGGTCGGAATAATCGCGAAGTGATCACCGACTTTCGCGTCATTGAAAATGCGTTTGTTCGGCCTGACCCAATTGTTTTCGACCACTCTTCGCGCGAACGGATTGTCGACCTTATTCAATGTCGATCTTACGGTCGGGAGATAATCTTCGGGCAACGCGCGCGAATCCGTGCGCGGATAAGTAATAACCTTGTGCTTTTCGTAAAGCGCCTGTGCGATTTGCAACGTGCGTTTCGCGGAAAATCCGAGTCGATTATTCGCTTCGCGCTGCAAGGCAGTGAGATCATAAAGCTGAGGCGCCACTTGCGTGCTCGGCTTCTTTTCCTCCAGCTTGACGACGCCCTGCTTGCCGCTGCATTTGCGTTGGATGGCCTCGGCGATTTCATAATGCCACAATCGCGGCGCGGCGCGGTGCTCTTCCCATAACGAACCGCGTTCAATGGCAAGCCGCTGCTTCGCATCGGGCAGAGTCAATTGCAGCCGATGGAGCAGTCTTTTGGTTCTCTCACTTTCGTCCTCGTCTTTCTGGAATGCTTCGTCGAACCAGCGTCCTGCATATTCGCCGGCAGCGGCGCGGAATATGCCGATGATCTCGTGTAGGTCGCGCGGCTTAAATTCCCGAATCTTGTTCTCCCGCTCGACGATGATTGCCAGCGTCGGCGTCTGCACGCGGCCGAGTGAAGTCACGCTGCTACCGCGCCCACCGCTTAGCCGCAGAGTAAAGGCGCGTGTCGCGTTGATGCCGACGAGCCAGTCGGCTTCGTTTCGGCTGCGGGCTGCGCTGGCCAGTGGTTGCATCTCAGCATCGCTTCGCAATCGCGAGAAGCCTTCGCGGATGGCCTCAGGGGTCATCGATTGCAGCCAGACACGCTTGATCGGTTTTTTCGTTCCCGCGTATTGAATGATATAGCGAAAAATCAATTCGCCTTCCCGTCCGGCGTCGCATGCATTGATAATCTCCGACACGTTCTTATCTCTAATAAGCTTGCGAAGAACATTGGCTCGACCGCTCATTTTCTCAGCCGGCTCCAGCTCGAATTCGACCGGCATGATGGGCAACTTCGTCATGTCCCACTTGTCCTGCTCTTTCATGGAAGCAGGCACCGCGAGCTCAAAGAGATGACCGACCGCCCAGGAGATCACATATTTCTCGTTGTCGTAGTAATCCTTACCTTTTTTGAATCCGCCGAGGGCCTTGGCGATATCGGTGGCAACCGAAGGCTTCTCGGTGATTATGAGGGACTTGGACATGGGGCAGCAATCGAACTCAGTCGGGGCGTCTTTGCAAGTCAGAGCAGTTTGCCTGCACGGTCAAAGGCGGGTAAGTCTTTGCCCTAGCCCAACTTGACGAAATATTTCCCGGGCAACTGCTTGACTAGGCGTTTCAATTCTAACTGCAACAATGTCGACGAAACGATCGAGCTCGGCAATTTGCTTTTAACGGAGATATTATCAATCGACGTCTCAGTCGCGTCAATCGCGTCATAAACACGTCGTTCTTCGTCAGATAGCGGCGGTAACGGGCGCGCAACGGCCTCCGGCAATGGCTTCGTTTCGGGAAGAAGAATCTGCAAATCGTCCAAAATGTCGCTGGCATCCATGACAAGCTTCGCTCCTTGTTGGATGAGGCGATTCGATCCCATTGCGCTGGGCGCGTTAATGTGGCCGGGTACCGCGTAAACTGATCGGCCCTGTTCCAGGGCCTGCGCTGCGGTGATGAGGGCACCGCTATTCAAACCAGCTTCCACCACGAGAATGCCGTGGCTCCAGCCGGAAATGATCCGGTTGCGCATCGGGAAAGTTTGACGGTCTGGTTCAATCTCCATCGAGAATTCAGAGACGATCGCGCCATTTCCTGCTCGGATCTTTTCGGCAAGCGCAGCGTTCTCTGGCGGATAGAGCTTTGCTAACCCCGAGCCGATCACTGCGATCGTGCGTCCTTTCGCAGCGAGTGCCCCTTGATGGGCAGCGGTGTCGATCCCGCGCGCGAGGCCACTGATTACGGTTAATCCCGCGTAGGCCAGTTGGTAAGCCAGCTTCTTGGCCGACTCCGTGCCGTAGTGCGTTGTGCGCCGCGCGCCAATAACTCCAATGGCGTGGTGATCGCGCTCCTGTAGTTCGCCCCAGACGTAAAGAAGGATCGGCGGCGCATGAATTTCGCGCAATGGCCGGGGGTAGGATGGCGACCCCTGTGTAATGACGGTCGCTCCAAAATCGCGAAGCCGTTTCACCTCCGCGGCAAGATCGACAGTCGATTCCCAGTTTGAAATCTGGTCCGCGACTTCATTGCCGATTCCTTCGACCTTGCGAAGCTCACTGCGTTTTGCAGCGAGTATTTGCTGCGGCTCCTTAAAAACTTCCAACAATTTGCGCAACCGCACCGGCCCAACGGTTGGCAGCATGTTGAGCGCTATGCACGCTTCAGTCGCGTTCATTTGAAATTGGGGAACGAGGGGCGATTAACCATAATCGCCACTAGCGGTTCGGTGAACCGCAACTACCATTCAAAACGGAATCTCGTCCTCGTCTGGCTCGGCTGGCGCTGATGCTTTGGGCGGTGCAGTGGTTGATCGATTCTCTCCAGTCATTTCGCCTGCACCACCAGCTCCACCGGGACGTCCGCCTAGCAACTGCATGCTCTCGCCAACGACGCGCAGCCTTGTTCGCTTCTGCCCGGTTTGCTTGTCGTCCCAGCTGTCCATTTGCAAACGGCCTTCGATGAAAACTGGCCGTCCTTTCTTCAGGTATTCGCCGGCGATCTCAGCCAGGCGTGCCCAGAGCACAACGTCAACATAAGTGACTTCCTCGCGTCTTTCTCCGCTGTCGGTGGTATAAACGCGGTTTACGGCGATGCCGAGATCGCAGACTGCGCTGCCCTTTGGCGTGTAACGCACTTCGGGGTCGCGAGTGAGATTTCCGAGCAGAATAACTTTGTTAAAGCTCGCCATATTCGCGTTATAACGAAATCACTTTCGTTTAGCCACCTTTTTTGCAGGCTTCTCCTTCTTCTGACGCAACCGTTCGTAATTCTGTCGATACACTTCCGGATCGAGCTTAAATTTCGCTCGCAATTTCGCTATCACTCCCGGATCAGCGTTAAAAACAAGGTTCACATAATATCCGGAATCGAGCGGGCCGGCCACATAGGAAAACTGGCGTCTATCCATCTTCTGCACCTGTTCGATCTGAGCTCCTTCTTTTTGGAACTCCGATTCCAGCCGATCGATAATTTCCCTGATGGTGTCTTCTTTGCCCTGAGCGTTCAGCACCAGCAGGGCTTCATAACGGCGGTTCATGTTTCTTCGATTTTGTTGAAAGTGTTCATCGCGGAAACAAGACCGTTGTCAATCGCGGATTTCACAGCATTCACTGCGCGATTAATTGTCGATCTAACCAAAGGTTTCTCTTCATCGAAAAAGCGGTTCAATACGTAATCGACTGATCCTTCGCGTGGTGCCTCGCCGATCCCGATGCGCAAGCGCGGAATGTCCTCCGTTCCGAATTGCATTATGATCGATTCCAAGCCGTTATGGCCGCCTGATCCGCCGCGTGCGCGTATGCGCAGGCGACCGAGCCCTAATGCAAAATCGTCGAGGATAATCAGAATTTCCTGAGGCTCGATTTTATAGAATTGCGCAACCGCAAGAAGCGGATAGCCACTCCGATTCATGAAGCTTGTCGGTTTGATCAGAAGCACGGCGCCACATTTAGCCAGGAGGGCGTCCCACTTTGACGATTTCTCCCACGTCGATCCAAACTGCGCGCAGAGCTGATCGGCAACCATGAACCCGATATTGTGACGTGTGGCCGCGTATTGCGGACCGGCATTTCCGAGACCGGCGACTAGGCGGATTGGTTTCTCTTCCACTGTCGCGAAATCGAAAATCCAAAAACTTGTCGTGAGCGAAGCGAACGGAGTCGAACGGATCAGAATCCGAAATTGGATTACTTCTTCTGCTCCTTCTCTTTTGGAGCTTTTTCCTTTGCAGCCGGAGCGGGCGCAGCACCTTCGCCTTCTTCCTTTTTCTCGGTGATCACTTCCGGTCCCGCGGCTGCCACTTCTGCTTCCGCGACCGCAGGCTCTTCTTCGACTATGGGCGCGACCACGGAGAATGCAGTGAGATCGGGCTGCACCTTTGGAGTTACTCCGGGCGGCAATTGAATGTCGCGAACGTGAATGGAGTCACCAATGTTGAGTTGAGAGACATCCACCGTGATTCGATCCGGCAAATCGCCCGGGAGACATTCAATCGCCAGTGCGCGCAAGCTTTGTTCAAGTAGCCCCCCGAAAGTTTTGACGCCCACGGCCGTGCCGGTCGGTTCGAGAGGAACTTCGGCTTGAATCTTCTGGTCCATGGAAATGGCGTGAAAATCGACATGACGAATTTCGCCACCAACAGGCGAGTGTTGCACCTCCTGCACAAGCGCGGTACGACTTGAATCTTGCCCGGCGATTTCGAGTTCAACCAAAACATTTTCTCCGGAAGCATGGCTCATCATCGCGTTGATCTCTCGCGCGCCGACTTGCAATGGCTGCGGCTTATTGTTGCCGCCGTAGATGATCGCAGGAATTAGTCCGCACGCCCTGAGTTTGCGCGTCGCTGAGCGTCCCACATCCATCCGTGGTTGGGCCTTGAGCTTAACCTGTTTTGCCATTTTTTTCGTTCTCGATGTTGAACAGCGACGACACGGACTCGTCGTTATGTATCCGTTTGATGCCTTCCCCGAGAAGCTCGGAGACGCAGAGCACCGTGGTTTTAAACCCTTCCACGGTGCGCACCGGCGTGCTGTTAGTCGTTACTAATTCCGTAATTTTCGATTTTTGCAAACGCGGGATCGCCATGTCCACCAGAACAGCATGCGAAACGCCCGCATAAATCTTCTGCGCGCCGCGCTTTTTCAAAAGGTCAGCCGCAGAAGTCAATGTGCCGGCTGTTTCCGTAAGGTCATCAACTAGAAGCACGTCGCGGCCTTCCACTTCGCCAATGAGATACAGCGCCTCGGTCTCCGTGGCGCTGCGGCGCTCCTTTGCCACGATCGCCAGATTCGCACGCAACGCTTCCGCGTAAGCCGAAGCCATTTTGAGGCCGCCTAAATCCGGCGAAACAACGGTCGTTTTCCCGGTCAGCTGTTGTCGCAGATATTTAATCAAGACTGGCAGTGAATAGAGATGGTCCACCGGGATATCGAAAAAGCCCTGTACCTGCTGTGCATGCAGATCCATCGTGAGCACGCGACTCACCCCCGCCGCGTGCAATAAATTGGCCACGAGCTTGGCTGTGATCGGGACTCGCGGCTGGTCTTTGCGGTCCTGCCGCGCGTAACCAAAAAAGGGAATCACAGCCGTGATCCGATCCGCGCTGGCGCGCCGCGCCGCATCGACCATGATCAGCAACTCCATCAAGTGCTGATTGGTCGGCGGACAAGTCGGCTGAATGATGAAGACGTCATGCCCGCGAATGTTCTCCTCGATTCTGACGTAAGTTTCGCCATCCGGAAACGAGCTGATCGTTGCCTGCCCGAGCGGGACACCAATGTATTTGCAAATCCTCTCGGCCAAATCACGGTTGGCCGAGCCCGTGAAGACTTTTAATTCTGGCTGAAGGGCAAACATCGGGAGCGCCTAACTTAGGCGCGCAGAAACGGCGTTGGCAATCTTCAAAACTTGCCAGGAGGTGTTTCTCTGGCGAATAGTTTTAGCATTCGATGAATTCCCCGATGAACACCCAAGTGATTTCAATAGAACGTCCGACTACTAACTCAAGGCTGTTCGTGCACACACGCTGGGATGCAGTCCCGGCTGCGGCGGGTCTTTTTCATCTCACATATTTCCTGGGCCTCTTCTTCCTTTACCCGCATGCACCGCTATGGGTGATGTTGATCCTCGGGTTCATTTATTCGCTGATGGTCAATGCCAACATCAATGGGGTGGGGCACAATTTCATTCACAACCCGTTCTTCCGCTCAAAATTGCCAAATCGACTTTTTGGAATCACGCAATCAATCGCGTGTTGTTTCTCACAGACGATGTACGACGCTGTCCATATGCAGCACCACAAGGGAAATTCGGATCGACAGGATGAAAATGGCGACACGGTTGATTGGTTGTCGATCTATCGGCATGGGCACGATGGCGAGCCGGAAGGTCCATGGAAGTATGTCTTCCTTAGCTTTTTCCGTGACGATGTCGGCGCTATCCGCAAAGAACTGCGCAAGCGCGGCAATGATGACGTGTTTTGGGGAAATCTCGAGCTGGCGGCATTCGCTACAGCGCTATTCGTGATGTTCCTTTTCAACTGGCGTTACGTGATTTTTTATTTCCTGCCGTTTTGGTATCTTGGCCACTGTTTCAGTTATTTGAACGGTTATTACCGTCATTACGGTGCGAATCCCGACAAGCCGATTGCGTGGGGTGTAAGCAGCTACGGAAAAATCTATAACTGGCTATTCTTCTACAACGGCTACCACGCCGAACATCATTTCCGCCCCAAGGTGCACTGGACGAAGATGGAAAAGTTTCGCCGAAACATTGTCGATTTGCAGAAGCAGGAAGGCGTTCGCACGATCAGACGAGCACACATGCTCGGATTTTTAGACCCCGATCTACCGAAACGCCGCGAAGGAAGGCGTGCGAAGGTAGAGGCGATTGAACTCAATCGTCCCCGAGTGGTTCGGTGACCCGCCGCTACCTATTTCGCAAAGCGCGCGCGCAGCTTTTCTTTCTTCGCTTCGCACGCCTCCTGTAATCGTCGGATCTCCGACGCGAGTTGCTTCTCCAGCGATTCCATTTCGTCGAACTTGCCGGCACTCTGCGCCTTGTTCATCTGATTCCTGAGGAACAGCTCTTTTTCGGCGATCTTTGCTCGGTACACGGAATCCACGTCAGCGATTTCTTTCTTCTGGTCCTCGGTTAGTGAAAGCGATGGCGACGTCTTCTCCAACCGTTCCATCGCCAGTTCGTAAGCCGATTTCATGCTCGATTAGCTCCTGACATCAATCGACGCATTGCGTGCCGGAAATCAATTCTTAAATTGCAGTTAGATGCATTCACTAATCAAGTTACTGAGCATCGATTTTGACGGCACGCTGGTGTCGAGAGTTAGCGAACCAGTTCTCGATATCCAGTGCATGGAATTGATTCGCCGCTTACAGAATGCCGGCGCGCTGTGGGCGATTAATACAGGTCGTTCCGTCGATTTACTGGAATCCGGACTCGCCGATTTCGGGTTTCCCTTTCGGCCGGATTTCATTCTCACGACCGAGCGCGATGTTTTTCGCCGCGGGGGAAACCGCGATACATGGGAGCCGTTTGGCGACTGGAACGAGCGCTGCGCGCGCGATCACGCCGAGTTATTTTCTTCAGCTAACTCCGTCCTGGCCGAGGTGGTTGATTTCGTGAGCCAAAAAACGAAAGCGCGGCTTATTTACGACGCTGAACGCCTCGAGGGTCTAGTCGCCGAGAACGATGAAGAAATGAGGCGCATCGTGGAGTTTATCGAGAGAGCGCGAGCCATGCATCCGAACTTGGATTACCAGCGCAACACAGTCTATCTGCGGTTTTGTCATGCTGACTACCACAAAGGGGCAGCACTGGCTGAGCTGGCGCGTCTACTGGAAGTTCCACGCGAAAACATCTTCGCGTCAGGCGACCATCATAACGACATCTCAATGTTGGACGGAAAAGTCGCCGCGATGCCTTCTTGCCCAGCTAACGCAATTCAGGAAGTGCAAGACGCCGTGCGCGACGCCGGCGGGTATGTCGCGAAAAAGGAGTACGGAGCTGGTGTTCACGAGGCGCTGTTGCATTTCGCCAATGGACTCCGTTGAAGGCCTAAAGCCGGAAGCTCGAGCAAGGATGGCACAACAACAACCAGATCACCAGCGTACGCTTCCGCTGGATCCAGGCGGGCCGGGAGCGAGCGTTCCCTCGTCGGATAGTTTTTCTCCAGGAACAGTCCCGGTAGATTGAGTGGTCGACCCGCTGCCCGCTGACTCATCACCGGACGAGGCGCAAGCAGACAGCAAGAGCGCAATCAGCAAGGCTAGAACACTGGATTTTGCAACGCGCTTGGCCATTCATGACGAACCTAGTCATGGATATCTCTGATGCAATCAGCTGCGCTCGGAAGATTTTCTGGTGAGGAAGCAAAGCCGGTGCGAAAAATTTTGCGCACACCGCGAAGCTCGCGTTTAGTCCGGTATGGCTGAGTACGAGGGTGAGTCCGAACGTATCTGGGATGAGTACGAGTGGGAGCGCTTCCTTCAGCAGCAGGATGGCAAGACCGAAAAGTACATGCAATTGCTGGAGACGTACCTTGATGATCCCGACCGCGACGAAATCATCGCTCGAGAGATGGGTTGGACGCAGCTGTTGGATGCCAAGGATTGGAGCGCGGAAGTCGATGCGTTGCTCGATGAGGGTGTAACCGACGATGAGGAGGCGGTCAACACCAACAGGTCGGCAGAGGTCTTCGAGGAGCATGACCTATATCGCGCTGCGTTCGCGCTCACTATTTGGATCGATCAACTGTTCGATCAAAATGCTTCACTCCAAAACGAACCGGCAGCTGTGAAACTGGCGACCCACGCTGCCCTGGCCAGCGCCAAGCTCGCAGCAGCATTGAGCGGCGATAGCCTTGATGAAATCGGGATGACGATCGCGTATTTAAAGCGCGCCTTGAAAGCCATCACCATTGCGATGGACGCGGCGGCACAATTGCGGAAACCTGCGGGGCCGATCACCCGTTCGCAATACACAGTCCTGCAGCAGCGACTCTTTCGAGTGCGGGACGGCATTATCGCCCTAATGGGCGAATACCGCGGCGAGTGGCGTCGCCGGTTCGGCTCTGAAGGTAATCGCAGTTGAATGAAATAAGGGCGCGTTCCGTCCAATCATGCAAACGGAAGCGACTCCGGCTCAGGCCGATGTATCGGAATTCGATCTGGTAAGACGATGCCAGGCCGGTGACACCGAAGCATTCGACGAGCTCGTGACCCGCTACCGGACACGTGTGTTTAGCATGGTTTACAACATGGTACATAGCGAGCAGGACGCCTGGGATCTGGCTCAAGACAGCTTCCTCAAAGCGTGGAAGTCAATTAAACGCTTTCGCGGGCGCTCCGCCTTTTACACTTGGATTTATCGCATCGTCATGAACGTGACGATTGATTGGCTGCGCAAAAAGCAGGTGAAAGGCGCAGGCGCGGAGTTCGATGACGCGATTCAGTTGAGGCAAGTTGATCCCGCGTCCAAAACCGTTCCCAAAACGGAAGCATTGCCCTACGAGATGATGGAACGAGACGAAATTCGTGCCCGGATCGAGCAAGCAATCACACAGCTTTCGCCCGAGCAACGCGCTGTCATTTTGATGAAGGAACTCGAAGACATGCAATACCACGAGATCGCAGAGGCCTTGGGATGCTCCATTGGCACGGTCATGTCGCGTCTGTTTTATGCGCGTAAGAAATTGCAAAATTTGTTGAGGGACGTTTATGAAAACATTTGAGGAAAAATGGACAGCATGGCTCGATGGCCAGCTTAGCGGGCGAGAATTGGCGAAGTTCGAAGCCTCGCTCCCCGACAAAGCTGCCGCTGAAGTTGAAAAGGCGGACGCAAGAAAACTTCGGCAGCTCCTGAAACAAGAGCTGGGCGCCCGGACATTGACGAACCAAGAGTTCTTCAGTCATCAGGTGCACGAAAAAATCGCGCAGGAAGATGCCGAGGCGTCTCAGTCGTCTGGCAGACGCTCCGCCACGACCTCCACGTGGTGGACCATTCCTCGTCTGTTGTGGGCAGGCACTCTGTCGCTCGCCGTCTTTTTGGTTTGTACGCTTTTCGTCGTGCACGAAAAAACTCCGACTGAGGAGTCATCGTATTTGACCCAAATCCTCAACGCCCGCGTTGATCCGGTAGTCAGCCCAAATGCGACCGTCTCAATGTTTGAGGTAAAACAGGACCGCGTGACGGTTCTTTGGACAGAGGGATTGCAAAGTTTGCCGGCCGATTACGCGGCCAAATAACTGCTTATGGGTGGCGTGTCAGCGTACTTGATTCCTGTTTTCGCCCTCATCCTCAGCGCGATCCCGGGACTGAGGGGCGCAGAGACGGTCTGGAGTGGACTCGTCATCGCGGAAAATGTCGCACAACCACAACCGATTCCGCCAGAATTGACACGCATCGAGGGACCCCTGAAAAAGTTTTTCGGCTACAATCAATTTCAGGTGATCGGCCAATCGCAAAAGACACTCAAGACCGGCCAGGAAGATTGGCTTGCGACCAGCAAATTCTTCGGTCTGCATGTTGATGCCCGAGGCGAGAGCGAAGCAGGCTACGTTTTGAACCTAAAACTTTATAAAGAGAAAGAGCTCTTGCTGGAAACAGATGCGAAGCTGAGCAAGCGCAGCCCGTTGGTCATTAAAGGTCCGCAAATCGGGAGCGGACAATTGCTGCTGGTGCTGGTTGTTGAGTAGGCGGTAGGGCGTCACTCCGTACGCGCCGTTCTTATCATTTGCGGGTGAAAAAACACACACGCGTTGTTTAGTGCGACAAATGCGAGCGTGGGTTCTTTGTTGGGCGGCTTTGTTTTCTATTATGGTTCCCTCAATCGTGACTGCGGAAAAGCCGTTCAGTTTTAAGGAAACGCCAGGAAAATTGCCGAAAGAGGTTGTTCCGACGGATTACTCCATCCGTATCGTTCCGAAAATCGACCAGTTCACTTTCACTGGAACAGAAACGGTGAAGCTAAACGTGCGCAGCCCGGTTCATCAGCTGGTGCTTAACACGCTCGAACTCAAAATTGAAGCAGCGTCTGTTGACGGCAAAGATTTGCCGGCGTCTGCAATCAAGACCGACAAAGAAAAGGAACTGCTTACGCTCACGTTGCCCTTAAAGCTTGCGCAAGGAGATCATACTCTCGCGCTCAGGTTCTCCGGCAAGATCAATCAGCAAGGGCAGGGCCTTTTCTACATGCGCTACCAGGAGCAGGGCAGCGGCGCGCGAAAGGTGATGCTTGGGACGCAATTCGAAGCGACGGATGCCCGGCGATTTTTTCCTTGCTGGGATGAACCCGTTTTTCGCGCCCGTTTTCAATTAAGCGCCGTGGTGCCGGAAAACTGGCTCGTTGTGTCGAACATGCCGATCGAGAGCGAAAGAAAAATCACGGAAGGCAAAGAGGTACGCTTTGCGGCGACTCCGCCGATGTCGAGTTATCTGAATGTCTTCGTTGCTGGCGAGCTCGATGTCATCGAAGCGCGAAGCGACTCGACGCAGGTCCGCGTGATCGCAACGAAAGGCAAAGCAGAACTGGGCCGCTACGCACTCGAAGCCACGGCGCAGATTTTGCAATACTACAACGATTATTTTGGCGTGCCGTATCCGTTGCCGAAGCTGGACCAAATCGCTCTGCCGGGCGGTTTCGGTGGCGCTATGGAAAACTGGGGCGGGATCACTTATTACGAGTCTGCGCTTTTGTTTGATCCGAAAAATTCGTCCACCGAGACAAAGCAAAATATCTACGAAGTGATCGCGCACGAAGTAGCGCACATGTGGTTCGGCGATCTCGTGACGATGGCCTGGTGGGACAATCTCTGGCTCAACGAAGGGTTCGCCTCATGGATGGGCACCAAGTGCACCGCGCATTTCAACCCGCAATGGGAGGTCTGGCTGCGGCGCAATTTGCCGCGCGATCCCACTCGGCGCATCGGCATCGCTAAAGAGCAAGCCATGGAAGGCGATGCGAGATCGACCACGCATGCGATTCAGCAGCACATCGCAACAGAGGCGGAAGCCAACAGCGCTTTTGATGATATCACCTACAAAAAGGGACTATCGTTTCTGCGAATGCTGGAGAGTTTTCTGGGCGAAGACGTGTTCCGCGATGGAATTCGGCGGTACATCGCCGCGCACGAATATTCGAACACGACGACCGCAGATTTGTGGAATGCTCTCTCGGAAGCGTCCAAGAAACCGGTCGGCGACATCGCAGCTGGCTGGACCGAGCAGCCCGGATTTCCAGTCGTGACGGTTAAGCGGGAAACAGACGGAAAAGTTCGGTTTACCCAAAAGCGCTTCACCGTGAATTTCAAAAACGTCCCGCCGTTGGAGTGGAAGATCCCGCTGACGTATTTGGTCATCGGACAAGCGCCTGCGACTTTGTTGATGACAGGTAAGACAGAGATTCTGGAGAACATTCCCGCAGATCGCGCGGTCAAGTTGAATGTAAAGGGCGCTGGAAATTATCGCGTTGAATATGACGAGCCACCCTGGAGTTTGTTACTTCAAGCTGTGCCGACGCTGGGCGTTGAGGATCGCGTTAATCTTCTCAGCGATGCGTGGGCTCTTGTGCAGGCCGATCGCGCGCCTGCGTCGCGCTATTTTCAGTTGGTCGAGAAATTGCCCGCTTCGACTGAAATCGCCGAACGCGAACAGATAATCAATGTGCTGGCTTTCATTAACGGGCTGCTAGCCGGAAATCCGGAGCGAGAAAAATTTCAACGTTATGCCCAATCGCTTTTGCGTCCGATATTTGAGATACTCGGCTGGGAACCAAAACAAGGGGAGCCGTCCACCGCCGCAAACCTCCGCGCGAGCTTGATCAGCGCTCTGGGAGATTTGAATGACCCGGAAATAATTGCCGGCTGCCGCGAACGTTTCGAAAAATATCTCGCGAACCCTGCATCGCTCGCACCAGATCTGCGGCCCGCAGTTTTTGCAGTCGTCTGCCGTTATGCCGACGAAAAAACTTGGACGAAGCTGCACCAGCTCGGACTGACAACGACGAGCATTGAGGAAAAACAAAATTACTACAATGCGCTTGGTTGTGTGACTGATCCGAAATTGGTGAAGAAGACACTTGCGATTGCTCTCACGGATGAGCTGCCAACGAGCCGTGCGACTTCTCTTGTCCCAAAAGTCGCACGCGACAGCGGGCATCCGGACATTGCCTGGGAATTCGCCAGGACAAACATGAAAGCGCTGCTCGCGAAGATCGATGCGGCGGGTGCAAACCGCTACGCGCCCAGTCTGTTTACCTTTTTCTCTGATGACTTGCGCGCGGATGAGTTAAAAACTTACGCCAAAAATAATTTGCCTCCGGCCAGCGCTCCGGAAGTAGCAAAAGTCGTCGACGAAGTTCAATTTCGGTCAGAATTCAAAAAACGCCTCGTGACTCAACTGAACACCTGGCTCGATCATCACTCGGATGCCGCGAGCGCCAAGGAGCGACCTCCGTGGCCCACTAATCACTAATCACTGATCACTATTTTGCTGCGGCGTAATCCACAGACGCATCGGGATCATCGTAGACTCAACGAACCCGTGACGTCGGAAAAATTCCTGCGCGACATTTTCGGGTCGATCAGTCAACAGCGTGATGCGAAGGAAATTTTTCTTCTTCGCAAAATCGATGGCGTGGTTGAGCAGCTTTGATCCGTAGCCCTTCGCCTGGTACTCTTTGTGGATTACCAGGTCCTCGAGCAAAATCACAAAGCCGCCTTCGGCGGTGCTAATAGTAAACAGCAAATTGATCATGCCCACAATCACACCGTCGCGCCGCAGCACGAAAACGCGCCCGCGACTGGGTTGTTCGAAAATGAGTCGCAACCCGCGAAGCTGTTTGTGCTTGTCTGGTCGAAAATCGCTTTCCTGAGCAAACAATTCGCCCAGCAGTTTCGACAATTCATCCAGGTCGGCCTCAGTCGCCGGCTCGACCACGACATGTTCTTGTTCGCCCATTGCCCGCTCTGGTTATTTCAGAAATCGGAGTCGCTGGCAATCCTAATTGAGAGAGCATTGACGCGTGGAGACGAATACCGGCAGCATTGACAAACTTGCGCGTGCCCATAGCGTAACCGCTCTCCGACTGGGCAAAAGCCATTTCGCCATTTATGAAACGCACTTATCAGCCATCCAAGCGGACGCGGAAACGACAGCACGGCTTTCGTGCGCGGATGCGCACCAAAGGCGGTCGGGCGACTCTTGCGCGCCGGCGTCAACGCGGCCGCAAACGGCTGCTCCCGAAAGGCGTCGAGAGGCATTACGTCCGCCACACGCGGGCTTGATTTTCGAAATTCGACATTCGAATTTTATTCCAGCACCGTTAGCTCAATTGGCAGAGCAGGTGACTCTTAACCACGACCGATCCGGGGTAGAACTTAGCGGGTTACCGAATACACCACCTGTTCTGAGCGACCGTTCACGAGATCTGCTCCGGAGGTGCGGCGGCGACCAGATGATTCCTCACGTCGGCGGTTTAGGTCCTAAAACAACACGGACCTCGTGAGGCAGCGCGTCGTTACGTAACATTACAATTTTGTCGGCTACCGCGGCTCCATCCAATTCCACTAGGGTGACACCTCGGGCACAGTGTTCAGGGTTCTCGACCGAGATGCGATAAGTAGTGTCCTGAAAACGATATCGCAAACGGAAACCAGGCCAATCTTTCGGTATGACCGGATCGATCGTGAGCGTGTCGCCGCGGCGTTGGAATCCCAGAACTTCTTCGATCCAGACGCGATAGGTCCAGCCCGCCGCCCCCGTGTACCATGTCCAGCCTCCACGCCCGACGTGGCCGGCTAACGAGTAAATATCGCCCGGCATGACGTACGGTTCGACCTTGTAGCGTTCGCAATCCTTCTCATCCCGGGCGTGCTCAATCGGATTCAGCATCCGTAAAAGCCGAACGGCCTTGTCGCCGTCGCCTTGGCGGGCAAAGGCCATGGCGACCCAAGTGGCGGCATGCGTGTATTGGCCGCCGTTTTCCCGGACACCGGGCGGGTAACCCTTGATGTAGCCAACATCGGCGATGGTTTTGTCGAAAGGCGGAGTAAAGAGCAAAATTAGGTCGTCGGCTTCACGCACGAGGTTTTCCTCCAGTGATCGCAGCGCGACGTCTACGCGCTCCGAGTCGCCTGCGCCGCAAATGGCAGCCCAGCTTTGCGGGAGCGAATCGATGCGGGCTTCAGCATTTTCCCTGGCTCCGAAAGGTGTGCCATCGTCAAAGTATCCCCGGCAATACCATGCTCCGTCCCAAGCTTGGGCGTCGACGGTTTTTGCGAGTTGGACAGCGCGGGTATGGCAGGCCTGCGCTTCCTTGTCGAGTTCGCGCAGTGCGAGCAATTCTGCGAAGTCTCTAAGCACACAAATTTCAAACCAAGCGAGCCAGACGCTTTCGCCTTTGCCGCCCAGCCCAACGCGGTTAAGGCCGTCGTTCCAATCGCCGCCTCCGATTAGCGGTAATCCGTGCGGACCGGAAGTGGCGGCGCGCCTAATGGCCCGGCGGCAATGTTCGAGTAGAGAAGCCTCCGTGGCGGAAGCGACCGGAATAGAAAGGCTCTCCGTCTGTTGTTCCTCCAACGGTTTGCCTTCGAGGAACGGAATCATCTGATCGAGGATCGCCGCGTCACCGGTGGTGCGGACGTAATGCGCGGTGACGAAAGGAAGCCAGAGAAGATCGTCACTGATGCGGGTCCGGACGCCGACGCCAGACTCTGGATGCCACCAGTGCTGGACGTCGCCTTCCACGAATTGCCGTGCGGCCGCGCGCAGAATGTGCTCGCGAGCCAAGTGTGGCGAGGCATGCACGAGAGCCATCACATCCTGCAACTGGTCTCGGAACCCGTAAGCGCCGCTCGATTGATAAAGGGCGGTGCGGCCCCAGACCCGGCAGCTGAGAGTCTGGTAAAGCAGCCAGCGGTTGAGCAGAAAATTCGTGGAAAGCTCGGGTGTTTCTACTTCGATCGTGCTTAAGAGCCGATCCCACCAATGGCGTGTTTCTTGGAATGCGGCTTCGACGTTAGCGGGATCGCGAAAGCGAGTAACGAGTCCACGCGCTTTTTCTTCGCCGTCCGCTTGCCCGAAAAGGAAAGTCATCTCGGCGATGTCTCCCGGTTCAATCTCAATTGCGATCTGGACGGCAGCGCAAGGGTCGAGGCCAGCGCCAACGTCGCCGGTCAATCGTTCCTGTTCCATCGCGGCCGGATCGCGCAGCGAGCGATTACGTCCGATGAACCCGGCGCGATCAGCGGTGAACGAAGTAGGCGTCGGAGTCGAAGTGGCAAAAGTGATGCAATCGCAAAATTCCGGGTTGTAGGAATTGCGGGCAAACAGACTCTGGCTCTGCAAATCCCATTTCGTAACGATATGCATACCGGTTTCCTCTGGATCGGGTCCGAGCACGAGTGTGGCGTAGGCGGTGACAGTCAGCTTTCGTCGGCGCGACGAATTGTTGCGCAAACGCAGCCGCTGCAAGCGAACCGGCTGTCCCCCGGTATCATCGACCGGCACAAAGGTGAGTAGCCATTGTTCGATCGCGTGGCTGTTGTGTTCAAAGGTTGTGTAACCCTGACCATGCCGCGCGCGATAGGCGTCCTTCTCCCGAATCGGTTTAGGGGTTGGCGACCACACGACACCGATCTCATCATCTCGGATGTAGATGGCGGTTCCGGGCGGATCGCAGATCGGATCGTTAAACCACGGCGTGAGACGATCGTTCTGGCTATTGCGGCCCCAGACACATTCTGCGCCGGATTCGGAAACCAATGTGCCGAACTTCGGGTTCGCCATGATATTGATCCAAGGAAGCGGCGTGTGTGTGCTTGGACCCAAATAAATGACGAATTCCTTCCCGTCCTCGGTAAAGCCGCCGAGACCGTTAAAGTATTTCAGTTCCATGAAAGACAGAGGCGCAGAGGGCTCTTCACGAAAGTGGCGCCCGGGCACTAATTGCCGCGGTTTCGCAGCCGCCGGTGCGGTCGCGGCAAGTTGTTGGCGCAATGTGCCGCGAGCTGCGACCAGGACCATCCGTGCAGCCGCTTGAAGTGCGATCAGCTCTTCTTTCGAAATTTTTGTCGCCGACCGGAGATAGACGCCGCCGGGTTGATCGACGCCGGTCAAGTGCGCCTGCGCCTCGGTGAGCCTGCGCAGATGCTCGGTCAATGGTTCTTCGTAACTCGGCAGTTCCTCGCTCACGAGAACGAGATCGACCTTCAAGCCGCGCAGATGCCAGAAGGTATGTGCGGTCAATATTTCTCGCACGACTTCCATGTCACGGAGGTGACCAATCATGACGACGACGATCGGCAGATCACCTGAAATGCTTTGTCGCCATAGCGCTCGCTGACCCTCGGCGCGGCGGCCGAGACGGGCGGGCGGCGGTCGAAGTTGGGCCTGTGGAAAGATAATGAGGCCGGCCAGTTGTTGAAAGGTTTGCACGTCGGCTCGGCGGATATGGAGCCGGCGCATCTCCAACTGCGAATGGGTCCAAGCGGTCTCAAAAGCTCGCGCGCAAGTGTGAAACTCAGAGTAGCGCCCCGCCAGTGTAACAACCGCTTCGCGGGACTCTGCCACCACGGTAACGAGCGCAAACTGAAATCGCTGGTTAGGCAGAATCGTGACGCGCCGACGCAGGCTGAAGATCGGATCCAGGACGGCACCGATACTGTTCGTTAAGTGCCGGCTGAGGGCTTTGGGATTTTCGGTCGTGCGGCCCCGGCCGAGAAACTTGGTCCGGTCCGTTTCAAATTCCATCGCCTCAATGGGTGATTCTGGGACCATGAGGTGCGCAGCCCAGACAGAGCGATCGTCGGGACCGCGCAGGCGGCGCCGGGCGACAAGAGCTTCGCAATTCGGCAGCCATTCGGTTTCGATGAAGAGCTTGTTGAAAGCGGGATGCGCGCGGTCCGTCCGATGCGGCGCAAGAGCGAGCTCGAGATAACTCGTCAGCTCCAGTTGGCATGTTTTGCGTGAGGTATTCACTAAGGTCACGCGCCGGACTTCCGCATCGTCTTCCGCGGAGATGACAATTTCCGTGATCGTCTCGCACGGCCCACTCCTTCGCCGAAACTCTGCTTTGTCCGCCGTGAAGCTCCAGGTGTAACGGCGCTCGGGAGATCTCACCGGTTGATGGGTGTTGCTCCAAGTCGTTCCGCTTTCCAAATCCCGGATATAACAAAACGAGCCGGACATGTCGCAGGTCGCGTCGGCCCGCCAGCGCGTTACGTCTAGCTCCAGCCAACGCAGGTAGCCGCCACCGGAGTTAGTCACCGTAATGGAGCAGGTTCCATTGGAAAGAAGATGAGTGCGCGGCGAAGTGATGTCCGGTGTTAGCGCCACGGCGGGGGCGCCGACCGTCGCGATCGTCTGGCGCACAGGTCGTTCTTCATGCGCCTCACCGGTGGTCGGCAAAATTTGTTCTGGGATATGCTCGTGCAAGAGCGGCTCGGTGGCGCGAATACGGGGATCGGAATGAAACCGCCTCCTCATCGCGTTGTCATGTAAGGCGTTGTCATAAGCCAGGAGCGACATTCCCTGGTGATGAACCATGTAACAGTGGATGATGATTCCCGCCGCGCCGTCGAGTTCCGCGCGGCGCGAATAATCGATTGCTTCGTAGTAGCCGTAATCGCCAAGCAGTGCCGAATCGCCCAGGTTCGCGAGCCGCCGCAAGTTCTTCATCGCAGCGGCCGGTTCCACGCCGAGAGCGAGCGCGGCGGCATATGGTGCAACCACCAGGTCGTCTTCCTGCCCACGTTTCAATGCCAGCGCCGGTACGCCAAAGGCTCGGTATTGATAAACGTTGTGTCGGTCGAGCGCACTGAAGGCCGATTCCGAAATGCCCCACGGCACGCGGCTTTGCCGGGCATAGCCAATCTGACAGCGCACGGCGTCGTAACAGGCGCGATCGAGCAGCGAATTCTCATGCGTCTGAGTGAACAACAGCGGCATCAAATATTCGAACATCGTCCCGCTCCAAGACAGAAGCGGCAGCCGCCCGTATGCGGACCCAAAGGGCCGGCTCAAAGCCCACCAATGTTCTACCGGCACTTCTCCGCGCGCGATGGCCAGGAAGCTCGTTAAGCGCGCTTCGCTTGCGAGCAGATCATAAAACGATGTGTCAGGCCGGCGCTCAGCCACCTGGTACCCAATGGCAAAAATTCGCCGTTCCTCATCGTAAAGAAATCGCAGCCCCATGCCGCCTTCCAGTTGCTGGCTCTGGCCGATCAATTCGTCCAATTGCGCGAGCTGCTCCGAGGCGTTCCGGCGCGAACGGTCGACCTCTGTGACGAGAAGATCGAGCCACTCGCGCACGTCGCGAGATATTTCCTGGTCCTCTCGCCTCTGATAAAAAGGAAGCAGTGGTACCAGCCCAGAGATGCCCTCGATGGCAATGTTGCGTAGCGAAAAGGTGGCCGCCAGCGCTTCCCGCCGGGATTCGTGCGTCGCCTCGCCTAACAACATCAATTGCGCGGGCGGCGACATCAGAATTTCCACCGGTCGAAGATATTTGTCGATGACGCCATTCCACGCCGCGACCTGCTTCGAAATTTGTTGCACCCAATAAGCCCGCGGATCGGTTTCCCGTCCGCGGTAGTGGAGCAGAAGATCTTGCGCGGGCTGTCGAGCCGCCCTTACACGTAGAATGATTTCTTCCAGATTCGCCGGCTGGCCCATGGTCAGTTCCGCCAGGCGGAGAAACGCCGAAGGGCGTTCCGCTTGTTTCATGTTGGGTGCGATTTGCCGGAGCACGCTCAGCGTGTCGGCTATTCCACGCAATGCGGACTCATCCAGAAGAGGACGCGCCGCCAGTTCATCGCAACTGGTTTCGAAAGTCCAGAGGCTGGCAAGCAAATTTCCGCTGTCCACGGCGGAGACGTAGCGTGGACGCAAAGGCTCCAGAGTGCTCAGGTCGTACCAATTAAAAAGATGGCCTTCGAAACGCTCGAGCCGGCCCAGGGTTTCAAGCGTGCGGAGGTTGCGCTCCACCAAATCATCGATGGTGATGTAACCGAAATCATTCGCCGCGACGGTCGCCAGCATGGACAGCCCGATGTTCGTTGGTGAAGTGCGCATGAAAATTTCCCGCGTCGGCGTTTCCTGGATATTGTCCGGCGGCAACCAAGAGGTCTGTGGTCCGACAAAATCATCGAAGTATCTCCACGTTCGTCGCGCGACCGCGCTCAGGAATCGGCGATCATCCGACGTTAGCGTTCCGCCACGCCAACTCTTCGCTGGCCGGTTGATCACCATTACCGCCATCGGAAAGAGAGCCCCCAAGAGGAGGAAGGGGGCGGCGGCTACCATCGCCGCGGTTCCCCGCGACGCCGCGCCGACGAAAAGGAACACGCAGGCAGCGGGAATCCAAAGCCTGCTGAGAATAAATTGCAGTTGCCGACTTCTCGCGCGCCGGTGAGCGTCCGCCGCCGTCTCCCATTCCAGGAGCAGCCGATGCGACGTGATTCGCCGGTAGATGACGCGAACAATGGCATCGAGCGCCATGGCCGAATTATCCGCCAGAAAAATAACCGTGAGCATGACGCGCAGGAGCCGGTCGCGCGGGTCGCGCCAAAATCTCGTTCCGGGCGGCGGCGGATGGAACAATAGCTCGAGGAAAGCATTCAGGACCGGCCACAACATCAGGGCCGCGATAAGTCCGCTCCAAAGCATCGGAGTAGGCGTGAAAAACCAGCCTGCCAAGAGGAGGGCCACGGTCGCCGGTGGCACCAGACTCCGGCGCAGATTGTCGAAGATCTTCCAGCGGTTGAAAGCGGAAAGCGGATTGGGTTCCATCTTGCCGCCGCCCACCGGCACGCAAGACTTGAGCCAGTCAATGATTTGCCAGTCCCCACGAATCCAGCGGTGCTGCCGACTCCACCACGCGATGTAACTATTCGGGAAGACATCCAGCAACTCGATGTCTGTCGCCAGTCCCACTCGGACGTGACATCCTTCCAGCAGATCATGGCTCAACAAGTGCGCCGTCGGAAATCGGCCTGATAAGAGCCGGTGAAACGTCTGCAATTCGTAAATGCCCTTGCCGTGATAACTGCCTTCTCCGACCAAATCCTGGTAAACGTCGGAGACCGCGTGCGTGTAAGGGTCGATCCCGCGCGGATCAGCAAAGATGCGTGAGAACCATGTCGCCGTCGCGCTCGGGAGCGACGCGCTGACGCTGGGTTGAATGATCGTGTACCCGCGAATTACGTGACCATCTGGCGAAAGCCGCGCCTGATTCAGCGGATGCGCGAGAGTTTCGATCATCCTCCGGGCGGTGTCGCGCAGCAGTTGGGTATCGGCATCCAGAGTGATGACAAAACGAATGCCCTCGAGCTGCGCGCGATCGCCCGCACAGAGAAATCCTTCCAGCTCCGGCCCGGATTCACCGATGAGAAATCGATTGAGTTGCTCAAGCTTGCCGCGCTTGCGCTCCCAGCCGATCCAGCGTTGCTCGCTCTCGCTCCACATGCGACCGCGATGGAAAAGAAAGAAGTGCCCCGCTCCGTGTCGGCGATTCAATTCCTCGATGCCGCGGGCAACGATGTCGATATATTCTGTGTCCTCCGGCATACTCTGCCGCGGGGCGTCAGAAAAATCTGTCAGGAGCGAAAAGCGCAGATTCCGATCGGTGTTTCCGAGGTAATGAATTTCAAGCCTGCTGAGTTGGCTTTGGATCGCGCTCGGAGTGGTCAGCAGCATCGGCACTACCACCAGCGTGCGGCAATCATCGGGAATGCCTTCTTTTTCGAAGGACATTTTCGGCAACGCCTGCGGCGGCAGGAGCAAGGTCACGAAATAATTCACGACCAGCACCGCTAGCTCACTCGCGGGCAAGAGTAGCAGCAATCCCAGGAGCGCCAGTGTCATCCAAGGGACCAATCCAGTAACTAGAAGGAGCGGAGCCGTCACGAAGGCGGCCATGAGCAGGAAGAAGCTTCCGAAGTAAGCGCCCACCGCGTGGGCGCGAAGCCATCGGCGCGACCGTTCCGCCAGGGGTACTCTGGCGCCAGTAGCTTGCTCGAGCACCGGCCGGCCCGCATCGATCAGATAATACCCGACGTGGCGCGCAACTTCGTCCCGCGCGGCCTTCGCCAGCGCGAGGGCGCGATCGATGGCGTTTTGCTCCGAACAATTTGACCATCGGGCGATTTCCTCCACCGCGCTCCGGCATCGATCACGCGTCTCAAAATCCATCCGGGCGTAAACGCCGGCCGGATCCGCAGCCAACTCGCTTTCCGCCCAGCTGGTCGATTGGAAAAGTTCCCGCCACTGGATTTGCGCAAGGCGGCGACAACTATTGATCGCATTGGTGAGCGCGGTCTGCTGTACGGCCTGGTGCCGATGTTCCTGCTGCATAACCTCGAGCAGCGGCGAACGGAGCGAGCGTTCCAGCCAGCCGCTCACCACCGGGAGCGCTCCCTCGTCGTCGTAGAGATGCGCCACTAGCTCGCTCGCAAAATGCGGCGTCGGCTCGGGATATCGTTCCACGAGTTGCTCCATTATTTTGAGCAATCGCGGTGAGCTGTGACGGACGGCGGTGATAAGCCGATTTGCCCAGAAATCGGCCTCCTCGCTTTCCCGTTGCTGTTGGTCGACTTGGATCGCGAGCGCGCGAATACATTCGAGTAACTGCAATCGCAGCATCAACGGAAGAGCCCAGAGTTCTCCGATGTCCAGCGGTGTGATCGCCTGAAACGCGGCCAGAAATCTCCGGATGATCTCGGGCTCCAAGGCTCCGTCGGTCTCGGCGACCATTTCCGCGGCAACGTGATAAACCCTGGGCAACCCCGCAGCTGGGCCGTTTGCGATCAGAGGCAGCTTTCCATAGTATTTTTGCGGGAGACTCTTCCGCAGATCGGTCACCTGTTCCCGAATCAAATAAGCGTTATCAAGCAGCCACTCCGCCGAAAGCGTGAAGGCATGGTGCGCATCGGCCGACATGGTGAGACCCATGTTCGCCCATTCCAGTGCGTCCTCGATTTCGAGTAACCGGTGCAAAAAGGATGGCCCGCGCGGCTTCGCTCCGCGGCTGACTGCGATTGCGCTTGCGAGGCTGGCCGCATTTTCCACGAGACGCTGACTCGAAGGTAGTTCATGACTGAGCGGTCGTGCGGTCGGTTCGACAGAGAAAGGTGGCGGCGGATAAAAACCGAACGTCACGGGTGCCTCGGCTTCCACGTCCCGCAAAATCGCCAGCGCGCGCGAGGCTTCGCTCGCTTCGACTTCAGCTAGAACGACCGTTTCATTCGGCAGGATCGTGCTCGTGAATCTGGCAAGGCTCGCCGCGTCGACATGTTCTCGAAGCAACTGAACGAGAATCCAGCCGGTGGTAGCACCTGCTAACGCGAACGCAGCGAGTACCAGGGCCAACTCGGACGGCCGGTAGTTGCCCAGCGTCCCGCGCTCCCAGAAGATAAATGCCCCAAGGGCCAGGCTGAGAACGGAAACCGCGGCCGACCCGCCGATCGCCGAAATCCCCTGTTCCTCGACCCGCTGTCGGCCTTTGGCAGAAGCGTGGATCGCGGCGGCGCGGCGAAACCGAGCGCGATGGAGATTCTGCAATACCGCCCGACCGGTTCCCACGCTTTGGAAAATCCCAACGACCAAAACGCGATGCGCCTTCTTCCGCCAAAATCTCATATCTAAGCCTATAGGATATGACTTGGAAATATCGACGCGATTGTTTCAACGCCCGCGAGGGCGTTGGATTCATTAGTCGAAAAATTAGGCGCCGTGTTACAATGCGTGGCGGGTGCTCCGCAACTTTGGAAAGTGCGAATTTCAGCAGCTGACGTTGAAAATTTGCGTCATACTAAAAGCGGCAATCTTGTTGCTGCGCTTTCAAAGTCGGGTGATTTTGAGCAAAAGCTTGATGATGTAAAATCTAAAGCCGGAAAGCACCGTTAGCTCAATTGGCAGAGCAAGTGACTCTTAACCACAGCGCTGACGAGGGTAATAACGGTGCGTTACCGGATAAGCTACCGATTTAGAAGCGGCAATGGTTATCTGGAAAGATGCTTTCGCAAGAGTTTTCGAGTCTCTTGGGTTCGGTCAAGACTAGCTATTGAGTTCCCAGCCCGACACTCTCCGCAATAGTCGAACCGGCTCTGGCAGAGGCTTTTTCTTGCATTAGCCCCGCCAGAAAAATACCAATGTGCTGGTGATGTTGAATAGTGGCAGGATCTTCCATTGAGAGGATCAGAACCGCGGGTCGCCTGCTGAGTTCAAATTCAAAACGTCCCGGCGTGATCACATCTGCCGCTGGAGCCGAAGCTGCCGCTTGCTCGCTAAGGCAATCGAACAACCGAACTGGTTCGTCGTGATACCGGCCATTGGTATCGGCAAAGACTCTTGGCCCTCGCACATTCGGCAACCAGGTGAGCCGCCCGCCGTTGTCTTTGGGGTCAAACTGGAAGCCGACGTCGCGGTAAGCGCGTGGCCCACAACCGGAAAAGAATGGTCTCACCACAAGCTGCGCAGCGATAGCTACGTCGCCCCGGAGCGACCACGATATCGCGACGGCTGATTCATCATGCGGCAAGAACATTTGCTGTTCGAGCAACAGTCCTTCTGCGAGCCGAAAGCGCGAAACCGGCCAAGAGATAGCCCCAAAAAGGGCGTCAGCAAAAGAGGACCTTGAATCGGTCATCGGATCTTCGGAAGAAATTGTGTAAAGGCTGCGGGGCGTCTTCAAAGTGGCGTCGAGGCAAACCAGCGTGAGTTTCGACGCAGCTTTAGATTGACGGATCGTGATCAGAGGTTTCGAGATGTGTCGGGTGCCGCGGTAATTCCTTACAATCAGCCCCGTGTAACTGGCATGCTTGATCCCGCGGCAGGGTACAGACCTTGCACACGCTCGTAAGGTTTTGCGCCTCGGATCGACATATCAGTATGGAAAGAGAAAAACCGCGCTCGAACTGTGCACATCGCTCATGGGTTCTGGCCGATTCCGTAGTAACGCCAGAAGCGTACTACCTCCGGCGCCGGGAATTTCTGCGCGTGTTTGGACTGGGCCTTGCTGCGTCAGCCCTTTTGCCGCCTACGATTCGGGCTGAACCGGCAGCCCTTAATGATTCGCTTAATCCCGCATTCAAACTCGACGGTGTAAAACTAACGACCGAAGACCTCGTCACGAGTTACAACAACTTCTACGAATGGGGCCTTGCGAAAGATGAGCCGAAAGATCAGGCCAATCGCGGTTGGAAAACGCGGCCGTGGTCCATCGAGATCGGCGGATTATGCGCAGGCCCACGCAAGATCGACGTCGACGAATTTATTGAGCTCCTCGGCCCAATCGAGCGACGTAATTATCGGCATCGTTGCGTCGAGGCTTGGTCGATGGTGATCCCGTGGGACGGTTTTCCGTTGGCGAAACTTGTCGATCTTGCCCAGCCAAAACCCGAAGCGAAATATATAAAGTTTACTTCCTTTTTTGATCCCGGGAATTGTCCGGCGCAGCGCTCGAACGGTTTTCCATGGCCGTACACGGAGGGCCTCACTTTGCCGGAGGCGATGAACGAGTTGGCGTTTGTCGCAGTCGGTCTTTATGGCAAACCGCTACGTAATCAAAACGGCGCACCAATCCGCCTCGTCGTTCCGTGGAAGTACGGATTCAAGAGCACAAAATCCCTGGTGAAGATCGACTTCGTGGCCGAACAACCAAGGACGCTTTGGAATCAGCTCGCGCCTAACGAATACGGCTTCTACGCCAATGTGAACCCGAACGTCGATCATCCCCGCTGGAGCCAAAGAAGCGAGCGAGTCATCGGGGCGGGCTTCTTTTCGGGCAAGCAGCCGACACTGATGTTCAACGGCTACGAAAAACAAGTCGCGCATCTGTACGCCAGCATGGATCTGCGAAAGAATTTTTGAAGGTCGAGTTTGAAATGAATTTTTTGATCAAAATCCTGGCAAACAAACTCTTCGCCCTGCTCTTGCTCATTGGCGTTGGAGTTTGGCTGCTAGTTATTCCAGCGTTTACCGGCAGTCTCGGCGCAAATCCGTTGGAGAAGTTGCTGCACCAGAGCGGCGAAATTGCGATCTGGACTCTGGGCGCTGTACTCGCGCTCAGTCCATTGCGCGTGCTCCTCCCGCGCACGCGCATAGTGAACGCCGTGAATCGCCATCGTCGCGCGATTGGTGTGAGTGCATGCGTTTACGGCTTGTTGCATTTTGGGCTTCACGTCCTTTACGAAGGCGGCCTGGATGGTTTGGCACGAAGTTTATCCAAACCATTCATCTGGTTTGGCATCGCGGGCTTGTCGATCTTAGTCGCTCTGGCCCTAACCAGTAACAATTGGTCGATCCGCGCGCTCGGCGGAAAAAACTGGAAACTGCTTCATCGTCTAGCCTACGCAGCCGCGGCGCTGCTTATTTATCACCAATCGATCGCCGGCAAGGGACATTGGCACATTGCGCGCTGGCTGTTGTTTCCACTTCTCACACTGCAAGTCGCACGCATAACGAAGATACTGCTGACGAGATCAGCTCGCGCCGGTCGGATGATGTCGGGCTTTGGAGTGATCGCAACGCCACCATGAGTGCTTCTGATATTGAGGCGGCAGCGGCGCGCTGGGTGGACGACCACGGTGAGTGCCTCTACCGATACGCTTTAGTGCGTGTGCACAAACCCGAAGTGGCCGAGGACCTGGTGCAGGAAACATTTCTCGCCGGTGTGCGCGGCTACGAAAAATTCGGGGCCCGTTCCTCGGAGCGAAGCTGGCTTGTTGGGATTTTGAAAAACAAAATCGTCGATCATTTTCGCAAGCTTGGCCGGGAGACTTCGTTTACGGACATGCAATTTCTTTCCAATGAGTATTCGGAAAAGTTTGTGTCTGTCGGTTTTTGGGACCACGAGAAAGGACCGCACGAGTGGAGACCGGGAGCGGACGAGGTGATACATCGCACCGAATTTTGGCAGGTGATGCGCGATTGCCTGACCAAACTTCCGCAAAAGGTGCGCGATGTTTTTACAATGCGTGAAATGGACGATGTGCCGAGCAAAGAGATTTGCGCGATCCTATCGATCACGGACAGCAATTTGTGGGTGATGCTGCATCGGGCGCGTATGGCGCTACGGGAATGTCTGGAAATGAACTGGTTCGACAAACCAGCAGGAGGAAGAGCGTAATGCCGGACGAACCATACAATCCATCGCCGGTCGGGAACCCATCAGTCCTGGCGCGAAGAAACTGGTGGCAAACCATGCTCGTGAAATTTATCGGCAAACACACACCTAAGTGCCGCGAAATGGTTCGGATTTTGTCTCGATCAATGGATGAGCCGATGCCGCTCACGATGCGAATTAAGAAGCGACTTCACTTTTTGATTTGCTGCTGGTGCCAACGTTACGAAGAGCAGCTTCGTTACATTCACGAAACCGCCCGCCAGTTTCCGGAACAGGCCGATGAAGTTCCTGGGCCGCCGCTCAGCGAGGAAGCAAAAGAGCGAATGAAACAAAAGCTCGCTGAGCAGGCGCTCTGAGCGCGTCTCTCACGCCGGGATCAGGCATCCCAGCTACAGCTGTAAGGATTCCGGCATTGCGCCGACGAATCGGGTGAAATGCAGCCGGAAACAATCCAGTTGCAAAAAGAACAAGTGAAACAACATGAATTATAAAACGATACTCGCTTCCTTAACTGCGCTGGTCATGGCTGCAACGAGCAGCTTTGCCCAGGACATCCACAAGAGTGGACCGTTCCAAGGCGCTAAAGCAAACAAGGGCTTCGTCACGCACACGACGGCAAACGGTAAGAGCACGCTCACGCTCTCCGATGACTTCGTCCCACCGCAGACGCCCGATCCACATTGGCAGGTCGTGGACTCGAATGGGAGGACCTACCTCCTGGACCGGCTCATGACCAAAGATCAGAAAGTCAAGAAATCGATCGTTGTCCCCGAGTACATCCCTGACATCGCCAAGGTGCAGATGTGGTGCGCCTTTGCCGAGACGAATCTCGGTGAAGCTGCCTTCGAACACCCGGTTAAATGACGTCGAGCACGAGCTGGCCGCGCCTAACAAGTGCCGGCCAGCCCGGCAACAACCCCAAAACTTTTATGAAAATCCAAACTGGAATAGTGATCGCGGCAATTCTGGCTCTCGGCGCCACGAGTTATGCGCAAGTCGTAGAAAAAAAATCCCTCAATCTTGACGGCGCAAAGAAAGCCATCGCTGCCGCCGTCGATTACGCGAAGAAAAATAACGCGCCCGGTGCGGTGATCGCTGTTGTCGATGAAGGCGGCAACCTGATGGCGCTGGAGCGTCTCGATGGAACATTCGCCATGGGCGCGACCATCTCTATCGGCAAAGCGCGCACTGCCGTTCTTTTCAAGAAACCCACGCGTTTCTTCGAAGAGTTAATCAACAAAGGCCGCACTGCAATGACGGCGGTTGATGGATTTACCCCCTTGATTGGTGGAATCCCAATCGTCATCGATGGACAAGTTGTCGGCGGGATTGGCGTTAGCGGAGCGGCGAGCGCAAATCAGGATGAAGAGTTGGCGCTTGCAGGAGCGAACGTACTGATGGGCGGAGAGACAAAGATAGGCGCTGCCTCGACGTCGAGCGAGCGGCCGGGGTCAGTGATCCCCGTTGCAACTGCGCAGGCCATTTTCATTGATCCAAAGAATGTTTCAGCCGCTTTTGCGAAAGGCGTGCCATTACTGGAAACGGTTGGTTACAAAGTGCACGCCAGCCGCCGCGTCGAACCCGGCCAAGCCGAGATCCATACGCTCGACACCGACGTCATTTATGTCGTCGATGGATCAGCCATGCTGGTCACCGGTGGAAAAGCCATCGATACCAAGGAAATTGCGCCTCATGAAATTCGCGGGACCAAAATCGAGGGTGGCCAGGAGCACCAGATCACCAAAGGCGAGGTCATCATCATTCCAAATGGAGTCCCGCACCAGTTCACGGCTGTGACCGGTGAATTGCACTATTTCGTCTGCAAACCAACGGCGCTAGCAGAAACACATCTGACTGCGCGCTAAACCTCTGTCACGATGATGCCGCTATCGATCGATCTTTCACTCGTGCGCGCGTGGGCAATCCAATTCAATCGGGCGCATCGCGAGGCGTCCATCAACGCATCCATGTGGCGCTTGCGCTTTGCGGCGGCGTTTATTTTCGGCGCACTCGTTTTCCTGGCTGGTCGCGCACTTGCGGAAACAAATGCCGACGTGCCGACTGGAAAGCCGGACGCAGTGATCGACCTCGCCACAAAGGAAGGTGTCGATCTGGTCAAAGGTCAGTGGTGTTATAGCGACACCAAAATCATTCAGGTCGATTTCAAGGCTGCTGGCCCGGATAAACAACCGACCGGCAAACCGATCAAGACTTATGATTTTACTCCACACGCAGGCGGCGTGGATTTCGATGACTCGAAATGGGAAAAGATCGATCCAACCACACTCGATGCGCGGCGATCGACCGGGCGGCTCTGTTTCAATTGGTATCGGATCAACATCACGATCCCTCCGAGCGTAAACGACGTCGATGTTGCGAGCGCCACAGCGGTTTTCGAGACTTCCATTGATGATTACGCCGAGGTTTGGGTCGATGGCGAATTGTCCCGCGCGCTTGGGCAAAGCGGTGGCTCAGTGGTCAAAGGTTGGAACGCTCCGAATCGGCTGATCATAAACCGCAGCGTTCAACCCGGGCAGAAAATTCAGCTCGCGATTTTCGGCGTCAACGGGCCGCTCTCGAACCCTCCGACCAATTACATCTACATGCGCGAGGCGAAGCTCGAGTTTTACAAGGGTGGCCTTGTCCCGGTCGCCATCACGCCGAGCGAAGTCAATGTCGAAGTGATTCGCAAAGATCCGGCGATCGACGCGATCGTGCCGCCGAACCCAAAAATCTTCAAACTCGCCGAAGGCTTTAAATTCACCGAAGGCCCGGTTTGGGACCGCAAAGGCGGATTCCTCCTTTTCAGCGACCCGAACAACAACACGATCTACAAATATTCGCCCGAAGGAAACGGACAGCTCGCAGTGTTTCGCAACAAAAGCGGGTACGAAGGCGCTGATATCGCGGAGTACGGCCAGCCCGGCTCAAACGGATTGACATTTGATCCACAAGGACGGCTGACAATCGATCAGCACGGAAACCATCGGGTTGTGCGTGTCGAGCCCGATGGCCAGCTCACGGTCCTAGCGGACAAATTTGAAGGCAAACGGTTGAACAGCCCTAACGATCTTGTGTATCGCAGCGATGGCACACTTTACTTCACCGATCCGCCGTTCGGACTGCCAAAGTTTTTCAACGACCCGCGCAAGGAATTGCCGTTCAGCGGCGTTTTCGCAGTGAAGGACGGAAAACTGCAGCTGGTTACGAAAGATTTCACCGGGCCAAATGGCATCGCGTTCTCGCCGGACGAAAAATACTTGTACGTCGGCGACTGGGACGAGAAGAAGAAGGTGGTGATGTGTTACGAAGTGGAGCCCGACGGCTCACTCAAGAACGGCAAACTATTTTTCGACATGACCAAGGCGCCGGGCGAAGACGCGCTCGACGGAATGAAAGTGGACAAAGCCGGAAACCTCTACGTTTCCGGTCCGGGTGGTCTATGGATTCTCTCGCCGCAGGGCAAACATCTCGGCACAATTATTCCGCCAAAGCACCCGCACAATTTCGCGTGGGGCGATGCCGATGGGAAGACGCTCTACCTCTGCGCGAAGAGTGGACTTTATCGGATGCGACTGAACGTCGAAGGAGTGAGGCCGTGAGCAACGCCCCGTCTGCAAATGCGAACGATTCCGCCTCTCCACTTGAGGAAGGGGAGAGGCAAATGGCTGGAGGCGATCTATTGTGATTCGAGCGCTCCGCGAGCATTGGCCAGAATATCTCTGCGAGGCAGCCGAGCTCGGGCTGTTCATGATCTCGGCGGGGCTGTTCACGATTCTGCTTCATCATCCGGGATCGCCGGTTCTCAATTTCATCCCCAGCGAATTCACACGACGCATGCTGACGGGAATCGCGATGGGCAGCACTGCGATTGCTCTTGTTTTCTCGCCCCTCGGCAAGCGATCCGGCGCGCATTTTAATCCCGCGGTCACTCTTACTTTTTGGCGACTCGGCAAAGTGAAGAATTGGGACGCCGTATTTTATATCGTTGCACAGTTTATTGGCGGGATTGCCGGCGTATTTGCAGTCACGCTGTTCGTTCGGGAAGCGATCTCTCATCCCACGGTCAATTACGCGGCTACTCTGCCGGGCATGCGGGGTGTGGTTGTTGCCTTCATTGCCGAATTCGCCATTGCATTTGTGTTGATGTCTGTGGTGCTTCGCGTGAGTAACACGCCGCATATCGCGCGTTACACAGGATTGTTTGCCGGTGCGCTGGTCGCAACCTACATCACGCTGGAGGCACCATTTTCCGGCATGAGCATGAATCCGGCGCGGACATTCGGCTCCGCGTTCGTCGGCCATCTTTGGACGGGGCTCTGGATTTACTTCACTGCGCCTGTCCTAGCCATGCAATTGGCTGCTACGCTTTATCTTCGGGGCAAGGGCGTCGTCTATTGCGCGAAATATCATCATTACAATCGGCACCGCTGCATTTTCAATTGCCGCTTTCCTGAATTGCTCAAGCGCGAGCAAGCACAGAAGCAAGAGCGACAACCGGTGATGATCTGAATGAAATTTCGCTCACACGCGAAGATCCTGGTAATCGCGCTGCTTACGCTGTGCAGCGTTTCGATTTTCGCTCAGTCTCCGAAGGTCGCCGTAGAATCAATCGGCATGACCGTGAGCGATATGGATCGCTCTGTCGAATTTTATTCTGCGCTCACGTTTCAGAAAGTCTCGGACGTCGAAGTCTTCGGAGAACAATTCGAGCATCTCGAGGGAGTCTTCGGCGCGCGGATGCGGATTGTGCGGATGCAGCTTGGGAACGAATACCTCGATCTGACCCAATATCTCGCTCCACCGGGCCGGCCGATTCCCGCCGATTCGCGTAGCAACGACCTTTGGTTTCAACACATTGCCATTGTCGTGCGAGACATGAACCAGACGTTCGATAAATTGCGCGCTCTAAAAGTGCAGTTCGTTTCTACCGGTCCACAAACGCTGCCACCCTCGATTAAAGCTGCTGCCGGGATCAAAGCGTTTTATTTTCGCGATCCCGATCAGCACAATCTTGAGATCATTTATTTTCCGCCGGGCAAAGGTGATCCGCGCTGGCAGGAAAAAACCGACAAGCTATTCCTCGGAATTGATCACACTGCGATCGGGATCTCGAAAACCGACGCCAGCTTAAAGTTTTATCGCGACCTGCTTGAACTGCGCAAAGCTGGCGAAAGCGAAAATTTCGGCACAGAGCAGGAACATTTGAATCAGGTTTTCGGAGCGCATCTGCGCATCACTGGAATGCGCGCCTCCTCTGGACCCGGCATCGAGTTTCTCGAATACCTCACGCCACGCGATGGACGCACACGTCCGGCGGACGTTCACGCGAACGACATCGTTCACTGGCAAACAATGATCGCGACAGACGATGTCGATCTTCTCGCGAAGAAATTACGCGACGCCCATGTCAGTTTTGTTTCTTCAGGCCTTGTGATGATGCCAAAAGATAAAGTCGGTTACTCCAAAGGCGCTCTCGTCAGCGATCCTGATGGGCACAGCGTGCTACTGATTCAAAAGTAGGGCGCGTCGGTCACGCCGCTGGCAGATTTTCGCGTGCATGCCGAAGCGCGCGCGACATCCAGACAAGCTCGCTAAGGAACCTCTCCACGCGACCGCCGTAGGCGGGGTCGGTCATTCTGCCAGTAGCCGGATCGAACAGTTTTCCTGCTGTGCCGAAATAGACGTCTGAGAAAATTGTGACCAGACCAAGCTCGCGCAGAACTGGGAGCAAACTCTGGATCATACGCGCGCCACCGAACGGACCGGCTGAGACGCCACAAACACCAACCGCTTTGTGGATGTATTCCTTTAAGTTCGTGTCGAGAACGTGTTTCAGCAGCCCGGGAAAACTGTGATTGTATTCCGGAACCACAAGAATCAGTCCATCAGCTCGCGCCACGGTGGCGGAGAAGTGGCTGTCCTTTAGCGCTTCACCAGCGTCATCCATGCGGATGGGGATTTTTCGGATGTCGATCAATTCGGTTTCGATATCGCTGCGCTTTGATACTTCGCCAAACACGAAATTGGCGGCGGGCTCGGTCAATCGGCCTTGTCGCGGCGTGCCTATAACGACCGGGAGAAAAACGGGTCGAGTGATATCTTGCGTAGCCATGCTTTGATTTGTCGCTACAGCGTAGGCAAGCTTACAACTAATGGGCGAGCGAAATCGTTTTGCTCACTAGCGCTCCATTAGAACAACACGGCCCGGATTTGTAGCGCATCGTCGCGCGCCGCTCGGAAACAGCCACTTCAGTGTAACTGACCGTGGCTGCATCCGGCCGATGCATACAGATCGAGAATGGCCCGCGTTTGGGCGCATGAGAACTATGCAACTGCCGCAGCCATGTCAGGCTTTCGGTTGATTGTTGATGGTTAGCTGCGTCGCAGACCCGCTGGCGTTCGTGTTCGGCACGTTCCTCATCGAACCCAGACGAAAACCAGTGTTGCCGTTGCCATTCGTGATCGCGCCTCGTCAATCGTTGGAGATTCCAGCGCCATTCAGTTAAGCGCATCTCGCGCGGGGCAACGGCAATCAAACGGAACGGCCGCAGCTTTGAAAGTGGCAACTTCTTTAGCGCGGCGGCGATTTTATCAGCGCTGGATTTTTCCGCCAATTCTCTCACCACTAAACCTCGACTGATTGTGTCATTCTTCGGCCTGCGTTCGATTCGGTGCCAGTTGATCAACGCCAGGCAAACACCGGCGTCATTCGCCGAGATCCATGTGCCGCCGTTCGGCTCGGTGGGAAAAACTGCGCGATGGCCTTCAAGGTCAACGATCGCCGGCGCGAGAGCGGCAAAGCGCTCCCGTTTTTCGTCGCGATTCATCGCGAGATAAAATCCACGCGGTTTTGGAAGAAACGAAACCGTGCACATCAATCCGCCAACGGATAGGATAGCGCAGCGGCGGAATATTGCCGCCAGTTACGCCAGAGCATCGCGAGTGAGGAAGGCGCGTGACCTTTCGCCCTGTTTATCGCGCCGATAGCAAAGACCAATCTCCATTGCCGAAACAGTGTCCGATATGCCGAAAACAGCGAGTTGCGCGAATCGTAGATGCTGGTTGCCTCCGACGTGGCGCCGTTGAGTTCGACGATTTGAAAATTGCGGCCTTGTTTAAAGTCTTCGTCGTTCTCGTAGCGAACGTCGTATCTCCCGATAAAGAAGCCCGGCAGCCTCTGCGAAATCTCATCGATTACACGCTCCATCGCGTCAGTATGCAGATGCAATCCGTTGCGAAAAATGCAGCCTTGGGCGTGATTGCCGGTTTCGACCAGTTTTAGAATCGCGCCCGGTTGCAGAATCTCACTTTGGCGCGAAGCAAATCGTCGAAGATAAGTCCGCGCCATCAGCGCTGCACGTTCGTCGGTGCGAATCAATTCTTCCACTGAACGAATTCCGTCGCCTGTGATTGTCGGGAAAATTTTCTCTGTGATCGCGAAGATGTGCCCGCGTGACTCATGCGGGACACGGTAGTAGAAGACACCCGCTTCACGCGGGCCAGCGACGTAACGCTGAACAATCACAGGAGCATCGAACGATTGAAGATACTCCAGCGCGGCGCGCATTGATCGGATCAATCTTACGCCATTGCCACGCTGGCCGACGTCTGGTTTTAAGATAAACGGTAGAGCAATTTTCTGCTGGCAGCAGATCCTGTGCAGACAAAGCAGACGGTCGGTGGTTGTTCGTCCGTCTATTAGGAATGCCTCAGCCGTGAATTGCGGACTTCTACGGCGAAGTTGATCGAGAATCTCCAGTTTCGATTCTCCAACGAATCCGCCGGTCGCGATTCCAGGATTTGCCGAAGTCGGTATAGTCAAGCTGCGATGGCGAATTGCCAGCCACACATAGTAAACGCCCACCGGAATGTAAAACAGCCACGCCGGCCAAAACTCCCAGTGCATCCAGCGACGAATGCATGCCGGCAGCTGTAGCCGGGATCGGTGATCCCGGTTGATCTCAATGGGGAGCCCACCTGCATGACCGGAGTCACCGACTCCGGCTACAGCCGCCCAGCGCAACCGTCGAAAAGCAAAGAGCGTTGCGGCGAGAACGAGCCCGACAAAAATAATCACGGCGATTTTGCCTTGGACGGATGAAAACCGAAGCAACGCAGGCGCGCCAAGCAGCTTTGCGATGATGAAAATGCCTCCGATCCACAAAAGCGCGCCGAACGCCGTGACCAACGCAAATCGAGTAACGGGCATTGAGAGCAGTCCGGCCGCAAGATAAGTCGGCAAACGCGTGCCTGGGACGAACCGGCTGGCGAGCAACTTGAGCGAAGCGTGATCGTTGAATCTCGTCTGACACCACTCGATTGCGTCCGCGTCGGCAAATCGCGCAATCCAGCGGCTTTTTAAGATGGGCTTACCGAGACAACGCGCGAGGGAGTATAGGCCCAGGTCGCCGAGCCAAATGCCAGCAAAGCACGCTGCAAAGCCGAGCTGCCAATTGATCGGTCCGCCAAAAAGCGACAAGGCCGACGAAATTGTTGCCGCGTCTTCCGAAATAAAACTAAGCAAAACGATTGCGGTCGAAGCGAGAAGCGCCTGCGCAATCATGATTGCCGCTCACGCCGCTTTCGGTTGTTCGGCGTGATATTTCAAGGTCGAAGGCGCCACGCCGAATCCTGCGGGGACTGGCACCTCAAGCATGCCGCACATAACAGCGATCAATGCGTAGTGATGGATCGCGTGCGCGACGGCGTACATCAATTCGCGACCAACTGTCGATCCGATCGACGGAGCGGCATCAAGCTCATAGTTCACCTTGCTTCGCACGTTGATCGGGCAATCCAAATATGGCGTCGAGATTGATGCGAAGCCGCGCAGGATTCGTTGAGTTTCAGCTAGCGCGAAGTTGCGATCGTTTTCGATTCGCGGATTTCGGTCTCGATGATCGTAATTGATCTCATCGGCATCCAATCCTTGCAGCAAGCTTTGGAAGTGGTCCAGGCAATGCCGGTAATGCCCACCTACTGTACAACCGAACACCGTCGGCAGTTTGCGCGTGTATTCTCCATCTCTCAGCGAATTCAGAAGCGATTCGCCTTGGTGCAAAACTTCAGCGATGGCATCCTGCAAAGGAGATCGTTTCACAGGTAAGCTCCAATGATGGGAACGCGCCGCCGCTGCAAAAACAGCAACACGACACTGCACGCGGCGACAGCGAGCGCCAGACCAAACAGTAATCCGCTATCATTCATCACCACGACGCCGAGCACGGTGAGATGGCTGAAAATCGCGCCAGCCATAACGGCAAGAGCAAGGCCAGCACCCAACCAAGTCGTCCGAGGAATCAGGATCAAAATCGCCGCGATCAATTCGGCGACGCCGGAGCCGATGCGGCCCCACGGCTCAAGTCCGACTTTTGTGAAGATGTAAACTGATTCAGGCGCGGCGGTGAATTTAAAGAACAGTGTTTGGAGCAGAATTACGGCAGCCGCGACGCGGCAAATCCAGGCGATGATGGTGTAGATTTTCATAGCGTTTGCTCATTGGTCGCGCGAGGTGCGCGATCCTTACACCGGTCCTTTATCACCGCCGAAGCGATGCTACGGGACGTCGGGGTAAATTCAGCTATTGCCGCAGCGCGGCTTTTATTTGCTCCTTAGCGTCCGCGGACAACGACGCGTCCGAGACCTCACCGATTTTGTCCGGAAACTCGCGTGAGACTTGGCGAATGTATTTGAGTTGCTTCATGTACCGCTCACAGAACGAACACATGAGGTAATGGATCCGCAGCTTCATCCGCATCATCAAAGACAATTGTTTGTCCATCCCAAGCGATAAAATCCTAACGACCTCGGGGCAGGTCGGCGTGAACCGGCAGATCAACAACACGATCTGCAGTTGGAGCCAGCTCCGATGCTCTTGAAACATCGAAGTATCGTCCGGAGGCCGCGGGTTTGGCGTCCATTCAGGAACTGGCTTTAGTTTGTTAACGTTGCACCCCCGGGTTTTCGAACCAGTTCATCGCGAGACATTCACGCAACGCCATGCGCGCGCGGTGAAGCATCACCCATAAGTTGCTGTCGCTGATTGATAGCATGGAGCAGATCTCCTTGCTCTCGACTTCATCCATCTCGCGCATCATGAACACGGTGGCGACGCGCTCCGGCAATTTGCCCAAGCAATCGCGCATCGTTTTCCAAAATTCATCCCGATGCATTACTTCGTCGGGTTCCGGCTTCCATTCCTTCGGGCCGTTCATGTGCACCCAATAGCCTTCCGGGACAAATTTCTCGGCGCATTCATCGGTCAGAAATTCTAGGTTGGTGAACGCCGTTTCGCGTCCACGTTTTCGGTAGTAGTCGCAGATTTTGTGCTTCAGGATTCCGCAAAGCCAACTGCGCACTGTCGATCCCCCGCGAAAACGGTCAATCGTCCGCACCGCGGCAAGGAACGTCTCCTGAACCAGGTCCTGTGCGATGTCGGGCTTGCGTACACGCTCGAGGGCGTAGCGATAGAGAACGTCCCCATGCTCATCGACCCAGCGCGACGGATCGCTCGCAGCGGTCGCGGTCGGCTCCGGCTGGACATCTGGCTTGCTAACTCCACCAGCAGTAGCCCCGGGCTGAAATGGCATGCCGGCGAATTACTCCAAGCTGCTTGAATTGTGAAGAAGAAATTGCGCGTCGCCGTCTTCTCTAGCGTCCGTCTCTCGCACGAGGGAAATTCAAGAGGAAGACTGTTTCCGCTGGGAATCTGTTTAGCGCCAAAGGCGCTATTTCACGTGAGCCTGGGGCATCCGCCCCAGGAATTCAAATCGCCGTATAAAACAAGCGCTGAAAGCGCGCTTCAATCGGACGGGTGGATCGAACGGGTGCTGGAAGTGAATCGCGCTTTCAGCGCTTGCGCTTGGGATCCTATAAATCCTGGGGCGCTGCCCCGGGCTGGCGCTGAATGCCGCGCCTTTGGCGCTAAACATATACTTCGCCACGCCCTTCGGCCCCGCTCAGGGCAGGCTTTACCCGGCAAGCATTCCCCAGAATTCGCCGAGCTTCTGTAAGGAGTGTCGCACCACCACGACCAATGGAACAAATGAAACGCATCTTTCTGCTCGCGCTTGCTTTGTCATTGTCCTTTTCGGCGGCTGCGAAGGCGCAGTTGCCAGTGAAAAATGTGCTCACACTTCAGGCCGCAAAGAAAATCGCTGCCGCGGCGGAGGCCGAAGCAAAAAAGCGTGGCGCGACGGTTGTAATCGTCGTCGTGGATGATGGCGGACATTTGCTGTTGCTCGAGCGATTGGACGACACTCAGGTTGCCAGCGTGGAGGTTGGAATCGGCAAGGCGCGCACCGCGGCAATTTTCCGACGGCCCAGCAAAGTATTTGAAGATCAGGTCCGCGACGGTCGCATAGCTGCTCTGGCTTTGCCCGGAGCGACGCCTTTGCAAGGTGGCATTCCGATCATGTTCGAAAACAAAGTCATCGGCGCGATCGGCGTCAGTGGCAACACACCGCAGGAAGATGAAGACATCGCCAAGGTCGGAGCCGCAAGCGCCGCTGCTGCGATCGCAAACTAGAGCTGTAGCCGCCGCCCTGCGGGCGGCGCTCTCCCCGCGTGATTTACGACATTCCGGATTCGCTTCGCACAGCGAAGCGGCTACAGGCGTTGTTCCTGCAATGATTACCCGGTTTTTCAGCGTGCCGAAACTCTGGCCTGCGCATGAGCAGCATGTTCGCCGTGTCGGCTGGATCGAGTTGTTCTACGACCTGGTCTTCGCCGCCGCGATCAGCCAACTGGGCACTCCATTCGAAGCCGATTATTCATTTCAAGGTCTCGCGCGTTATGCGTTTTTGCTGGCGTTGGTTTTTCTGGCGTGGCTTGGCTACACGCGGTTCGCGACGCAGTTTGCAATCGACGATCTGCTCGAGCGCGCTTTCATTGTCGCGCAGGTGTTTCTGGTCGCGGTGATGGCCGCAAACGCCACAGGGCCACTTAACAGCCGGGACGCAGCCGGCTTCGGTGCCGCTTACGGCGGAGTTCGCGCCATTCTCGCTTTGCAGTACCTGCGTGTTGCTCGATTACCGGCTACAAGGTCTGTCGTTATTCGGCGCATCGTCGGTTTGGCTGCGGCAGCGATTATTTGGACGGCTTCGGCGTTGCTGCCGACGCCCCAGCGTTATACCGCGTGGGCATTCGCTCTTTTGATCGACATCGTGAACTCATGGCCGCCAGCGCGCAGCACTCACCTGCTGCCACCGGGCGCCGCCCATTTTCCAGAGAGATTCGGACTGCTGACCATCATTTTGTTAGGCGAATTTGTGGCGTCAGTGATGCGCGGCATTGAAAGTCAGATAGGCTGGAGTTTTCTGGCTGCCTCCGCCGCGGTGCTCAGTCTGGCGCTAGGGTTTGCGATTTGGTCAGGCTACTCAGATGGAGCAGCCGGCTGGGAAGTCCGGCACGTGAGATCGACTAGGGATGTGATCCAACTCCGCGTCTGGATCGCGCTTCACTTTCTGCTCTTCTTGGGAATCGGCGTTCTCGGAGTCGGCGCGCGTCGCGCCATCGCGTTGCCGCCGGGCGGCCATTTCGACGTGACCGAGCAATCGCTCATCTGCCTCGCAACGGCCGGCATCGTACTTGTGATCATGGGAATCGCGGCAACGTCCGAGCGCCATGCCCGTTCGCGCCGGCAATGGGTGTGGCTATCGCAAGCTGGAATTGCGCTCGTTGCTCTGGCTCTCGCGCCGCTGAGTTCCCAGATCATCGCCACCGCGCTTCTGTTGCTACTGTTCCTTTGCTTCGCCGCGCAAATAGTAGTGCTGATTGCGAACCGCCGACTGTTAGCCGGACGCGGTGAGTCCGGCTGGCCGAGGTCAACGCCCCCGGCTACAACTTCTCATTCGTAAAAACAATATCTGCGGCCTTGCGCGGATTATCCCATGCCAGATGAATTCGTTGCGCCGGAAAATAGATCGTCTCAAATGCGCGCTTCGCTTCCTGCGGCGGCAAACCTTCCTGGCCCCGGGCCATTGCCCGACGCAGAGCGGTTGCGAATGAGCAGTCGATCCAAACCTTCAGGTCGAAATGATCGCGATACATCGGTTTAAACAAGAAAATTCCTTCCAGCAGGATGATGTCGATGTTGTGAAACGCGTAACGATGCTTGCGGAAAGTCGTCGCGGTCTCCTCCGTGAAATCCGATTCCACATTGACGTTGCGTGTACCTCGCAGTGGTAAGATCACATGTTCGAACATCTCATCGAATCGAATTGCGCTTTCGTAGAAATGCTTTGCCAAATCTTGCTGGTGAAAGCGAACATGCGGGAGATTCAGCCAGCCATCAGCGCTGATCACTGCCAGTTTGATGTCGCGCTTCTGCAGCGACTCAGCGATGCGCGTGGTAACGAAGCCCTTTCCAGATGCATCGATCCCGCTGATTCCGACAAGCAAGGCGTGCTGCGGCGAAAGCGCTTTTCGCTTCTCGATAATCGCAGGAATCACCGAACCATCTTCGAGCATGAGCTGCAGCGCCTCAGGGTGTTCTGCCGCACGAATCGTCGATTCAAGTTCCAAAAACGCAGTCAGCTTTTCGTCGGCATGCACAAAAAAGCTCTTTCCGTCGTCGCGGTGCGCATACGCGCGCCGTCGATCCGATTTCCGAATGTACCTTTTGTTGATGCCCGTCAAAGTCTACACGGGCG
>Ga0209239_1000090_pt1 | contig 53008 bp, 48 predicted proteins | sample GraSoi013_2_20cm_FD_185824 | JGI IMG/M metagenome (GOLD analysis project Ga0209239, IMG submission 185824) | Grasslands soil microbial communities from the Angelo Coastal Reserve, California, USA - Sample 10_02_2013_2_20cm (SPAdes) (version 2) | ecosystem: Environmental > Terrestrial > Soil >...
GAACACCGTCCCCGAGAACAGCGCCGGCAGGGAAAGACCGAGCAGGGTCACCACCGGAATCAGGGCGTTTCGTGTGACGTGGCGTCGTGTGACCTGGAACGGGGAAAGTCCCTTCGCCCGCGCGGCCCGCACGAACGGCTGGCTCAGCACATCGCGCATCGCGCCGCGCACGAAGCGGGCGGTACCGCCGATGCCGATCAGCGTGAGCGTCGCGAGCGGGAGCGCGAGGTGGCGCAGCCGGTCGGCGAGCTGGCTCCACCCCGTCAGAGCGTCGGCGTCGAGCCCGGCCGTCCCGAACGCGGGAAGGACGCGTCCCCAATAGGTGAAGACCATGATCAGCGCGAGGCCGAGCCAGAATCCCGGCAGCGCGAACAGCGTCACCGTCGTGACGGACAGCGCGGTATCGAGCCTTGGGCCGGCGCTCGCCTGGAGGGCGCCGATGGCGAGGCCGAAAAGATAGGTCAAGACCAGCGACAGCCCGGCGAGCTCGAGCGTCGCGGGTACGGCGTCACCCAGCAGGTCGCGCACGCGGCGTCCCGTCGCGATGCTGCGCCCCCAATCGCCGCGTGCGAACCGGCCGAACCAGGCGGCGAACTGCGCGGGCAGGGGCCGGTCGAGGCCCAGGGCGTGGCGCTGCAGCGCGGTCTGCTCGGGCGTGGCGGCGGGTCCGACCAGCTGTTCCACCGGATCGCCGGGCGCGAGCCGCAGGAGAACGAACGTGAGGGCCACGACGCCGGCCACGACGGCCGCGCCGGCCAGGGCGCGGCGGGCGAGCGGGAGCAGCATGCGCCGAATCTCGCGCGAGCACCGAAGGCCCGCTAGAATGCGGGCGTGCGGCGACGGGTAACCAGGCTCGTGACCTTGGCGACGCTGGCCGCGGCGTGCGGTGGGAGGGCCGCACGCCGCGGTCGCACCGTGGTGTTCGCCTCGGGTGCCGACCTCCAGACCGTCAACCCGCTGCTTACCGTGCATCCGTTCGCCAAGCAGGTGGAGCGCTACGTGCTGCTCACCACGCTGGCGCGCTACGACTCCGCGCTGGTCCCGCAGCCCTACCTGGCGCGCGCCTGGACCTGGTCGGCGGACCGGAAGAGCCTGGTGTTCCGACTGCAGCCGGGGGTGCGCTGGCACGACGGCACGCCCACGACGGCGCGCGACGTAGCGTGGACGCTCTCCGCGGCGCGCGACCCCGCGACCGGGTACCCCCGGACGGCGGACTTTGCCGACGTGGCGTTCGTGAACGATCCCAACGACTCGACCGTCGTCATTCGATTCGCCCACGCACAGCGCGGTATTCCCGACGTGCTGACGGATCTGGCGATTCTCCCCGCCCACGTGCTCGACTCGATTCCCCGCGCCGAGCTGCGTCGCGCCGCGTGGAACCTGCACCCAGTCGGGAACGGACCATTCCGCTTCGTAGCGCACGAGCCCAACCGCCGCTGGGTGTTCGTCGCCGACTCGGCGTTTCCCGCCGCCCTCGGCGGGCCGCCCGCGCTGGCGCGGCTCATCATCGTCGTGGTCGACGAGCCGACGGCCAAGCTCGCAGCCCTCACCGCCGGCGAGATCGACTTCGCAGGCATCCAGCCGGCGCACGTCCCATTCGTGCGCAAGGACACGTCCCTCGCGGTGATCGACTATCCGCTCATCTTTCCGTACGGCATCGTGTTCAACATGCGTCGTCCGCCGTTCGACGACGCGCGCGTGCGCCTCGCCGTGGCGCTCGCGCTCGATCGCCGCGAGATCGTAGATGGATACCTGTACGGCTTCGGCACCGTCGCGGACGGGCCCGTGCCGCCCGGCGTCCCCGGCTACGTCCCGGTGCGCCCGCTGCCGGTCGCTGCCGACTCGGCGCGCCGGCTGCTGGGCGGCCGACGCGTCGCGTTCGAGCTGCTCACGGTGGGGAGCGGCGAAGCAGCGCTCGAGCAGATGATCCAGGCGCGCCTCGCTGCCGTGGGCTTCGACGTCGCGATCCGGCAGCTCGAGCTCACGGCGTTCCTCGATCGCGTGAGCGCGCGGCGGCGCGACTTCCAGGCCGCGGTGGCGGGTACGTCGGGTGATCCGGGGCTCGGGTATCTGACCACGCTCGCCGACCAGGCGGGCCTGCGCGTGCCGCCCGATCCGGACCTCGCGCAGCGGATGTTCCGCGACTCGCTGCCCGTCGCCTTCCTTTATCACGGGCGCGGGCTGCAGGGCATGAACCGCCGCGTCCGGGGCGTGCGGATGGACTTGCGGGGCGAGCTGCCGACCGTCGCTACCTGGCGGACCGCGCCGTGAAGCGGCGCGACCTGCCGTCGGAATTCCGCGCGACGGCGCCGGTCCGCCTGGACTTCGCGGGCGGCTGGACCGACGTCCCGCCGTTCTCCGCCCGCGAAGGCGGCCTTGTCGTGAGCGCCGCGATCGATCTCTCGGCCCACGTCGAGGTGCAGCTCGGCGGCCCGCGCATCCGCCTCGTGTCCCAGGACCTGGGACAGGAGCTCGAATGCGTCGACTCGGGAGGGCTCGTGCTCGACGGCCGGCTCGACCTCCTGAAGGCGGCGCTGCGCATGTTTCCGGTCCAGAGCCCCTGCACCCTGACGACGCGCTCGGAGGCGCCCCCGGGGTCGGGCCTAGGCAGCTCGGGCGCGATGGACGTGGCGCTGGTCGGCGCGCTGGCGCTGGCGCGCGCCGACCGTCTGTCCGAGCGTGAGATCGCCGAGCACGCGTGGTACCTGGAGACCGTCGAGGCGAAGATCCCCGGCGGGAAGCAGGATCAGTTCGCCGCGGCCCTGGGGGGATTCCAGCGCCTCTCGTTCCGCGATCCCGACGTCGGCATGGAGCCGATCACCCCGGACGCCGTGTTCGCGGCCGAGCTGGAGCGCCGCACCGTGCTGTGCTACACGGGACGGTCGCGCATGTCGGGCGCCACCATCGCGCGGGTGATGGCGGCGTACGGGCGGGGGGATCGCGGTGTGACGGACGCGCTGCGGGCCATGAAGGAGGTGGCCGAGCGCATGGCGGAGGCGGTGCGCTCGGCGAGCCTGACGCGGGTCGCGGCGCTGCTCACGGAGAACTGGAAACACCAGCAGGCGCTCGATCCCGAGATGCGCACGCCGGAGATGGCGCGGCTCGAGCAGGCGGTGACTGCCGCGGGCGCGCTGGGAGGCAAGGCCGCCGGCTCGGGCGCGGGAGGCTGCATGTTTTTCGTCACCGGCGACAGCCCCGCACCGGTGATCGCCGCGGCCCGGGCCGCCGGGGCCACGCTGCTGCCGGTCCGCTGGGCGCGCGAGGGAGTGCGGGCGTGGTGAGCGCGGAGCAGCTCGCGGCGCGCCGGGCGCAGATCGCGGGCGCGCCCGATCTCACGGCGCTGCTCGCCCATCTCCGCGAGCGCGCCGCCCCGCTGCTCGCCCGCATGCCGCCGCTGCCCGCGGCGAAGGCGTTGCTGTCGACCGACGGCGGCGTCTGCCCCGAGGACGGCGCGACGTTGGTGTTCGATCCGTGGAGCCCCGACGCGCACCGCTGTCCGCGCTGCGGCCAGATCCAGCGCGGCGAGCGGCACGACCGCCACTGGGCGCGTCTGCAGCATCTGTGGCTGGCCGAGCGCGCGGCCCACCTTGCGACGCTCGCGGCGCTCGCTGGCGATGCCCCCGCGGGGGCCCGGGCCGCGGAGATCCTGCGGGCTTACGCCCGGAGCTATTGGCAATACCCCAACCAGGACAATGTGCTGGGGCCGAGCCGGCTGTTCTTCTCGACCTACCTCGAATCGATCTGGATTTGCAACTATGTCGCCGCCGGGGTGCTGCTGCGGGAATGCGGCGCGCTCGACGACGCCACCGCGCGGGGCGTGGGGCAGGTGGCGGACGAGGCCGCGAATCTCATCGGCGAGTTCGACGAGGCGTTCTCCAACCGCCAGACGTGGAACAACGCGGCGCTCGCCGCGATCGCCGGGTGGTTTGAGGACGACGAGCTCGCCCGCCGCGCCATCGAAGGTCCCACCGGCCTGCTCGCGCACCTGATGCGTGGCTTCGGGCGTGACGGCATGTGGTACGAGGGAGAGAACTACCACCTGTTCGCGCTGCGCGGCCTCCTGACCGGAGCGGCATGGGCGCGCGAGGCGGGCGTCGACGTCTCCGCGGAGCAACAGCTGGCCCGGCGCGTCCAGGCGGCTCTGCTCGCTCCCTCCCGCACCGCGCTGCCAGATTTCACGTTTCCGGCGCGCAAGGACTCGCGGTTCGGAATATCGCTGGCCCAACCGGCGTACGTGGAGGTGTGGGAGGTCGGGCTCGCGAATCTCGGGAAAGGGGAAACGGGAAACGGGAAACGGGAGCTCGAGAGCTGGCTCACAGCCGTGTATCGGGCGCCGGCGCTCGAGCCGACCGTGTTCGAGTCCTATCTGCACGACGCCCCGCTGCCACGTTTCCCGTTTCCCGTTTCCCGTCGCACGTTGTCTTGGTGGTCTCTACTCTTCATGCTCCCCGAGTTCCCGAGCGACGTCCCGGCCTGGTCGCCGGGCAGCGTGCTGCTCGAGTCCCAGGGGCTCGCAGTGTTACGGACCGACGGCCGGTACGTGAGCCTCGAGTGTGGCCAGCTCGGCGGCGGGCACGGGCACCCGGACCGCCTGCATCTCACGCTGCACGCGGGCGGCGTGCACTGGCTCGCGGACCCCGGCACCGGGAGCTACGTGGCGCGCGACTTGTTCTGGTATCGCTCCACGCTGGCGCACAACGCCCCCCGGCTCGACCAGGCATCGCAACCGCCCGGCGACGCGATGTGCGAGGCCTGGGACGCGCCGGGCGAGTGGGCGTGGGTGCGCGGCCGCTACGGCGAGGTCACCCGCACCGTCATCGCGGGCCCCGCCTACGTGCTCGACATCGTGGAGCTCGGCAGCCGCAGCGATCATGTCCTCGAACTGCCCTGGCATTTCGTCGGGACGGGGGACGCGGGAGGGGGTAAATGGACGGCCGGCGAGCTGGTGGATGAGTTCGTGTCGCGCGTCGAGCGCTTCGTCCCCGACCACGCCGGTCCGGTGGTCCTCGACCTCGCCGATGGTCCCGCGCAGCTGAAGGCATACCTCGTGTTCGACGGCGAGCTGCTACGGGCCGAGGGGCCGGGACGCCCGCGGACGGGGCGGGGGCGGGCGACGTTCTACCTCGTGCGGACCAGAGGGCGGGGGAGCCGCTGCATCACCGTGCTCGAGCCGCTCGGCGACTCGGGCCTCGTGCAGGGTGTGCGCGCGCATGGCGGCGTGATCGAGGTGGACACCGTGCAGGGCACGCACCGCCACACCGCCACACCGGGAGGTTGGGAGGTCGCGACGGGTGCAAGTCGCGTGCGGCTCGCCGGCGCGCGCGAGCCGGAGCCGCCGTTCGCGCCGCTGTTGGAGCTCGATCGCCCCAAGCCCGCGATCGCCGCCGCGCTGCGCGTCACCGCAGCGCCGGCGCTCGACGGCACGCTCGAGGGGTTCGACACGAGCGAGCCGCTCCGTCTCGAGCTGGAGGACCAGTACCGCCGTAGCGAAGAGGCCTATTCGGGTCCGGACGATTTCTCCGCCGTCGCCTATGCCGCGTGGGACGAGGCGGCGCTGTACCTCGCGGTCGAGGTCACGAAACCCGACGTCTGTTTTCGCCCGGCGGGCGCGCCGCCGTTGCGGCTCGACAACGAGCCGGACGACGTCCATTCGGACGGCGTGCAGGTGTATGTGGCACGCGACGAGGAAGGCGAAACGGACCAGGGCGTCGGCTACCTGATTGTGCCGCAGTCCGACGGGCACGGCGTGCGCGTGCGGGCGACGAGCGACACGTCCGGGGATCCGCACGGTGTGCGCGGTGCCTGGCGGCGGTTGGAGCGCGGGTTTCGCGTGACGCTCGGCGTGGCGTGGCCGCAGTGGCAACGCGCCCACGTCGGCGGGCGGGTGCGCTTCGATCTGCTCGTGAACGAAATGCTCCCGGGACGGCTGCGGCGGGCGGGGCAGCTCGTCTGGAGTGGCGGCAACGGATGGGTGTGGCTGCGGGGAGATCGGCAGGACGTGGACCGGATGGGTGTGCTGGAGCTGGTGGGATGAAGCTAGTGCGGAATGCGGAGTGTGGAGTGCGGAGTGTAGCGACGGGCGTCGCCGGGCGCACGACCTCCCATTGCGACTCCGCATTCCGCACTCCGCATTCCGCACTCTTCTGGTCGGCGTCATGACCATCATCGTCGTGCTCCACGAGCCTCAGGATCTGGTCAACATCGCACACGTCGTGCGGGCGCTCAAGAATTTCGGGCTGCGGGAGCTGCGGCTCGTCAATCCGCGCGAGTACGACGCCTATCGCGTCGCGGGGATCGCGCATCAGACGCAGGACGTGCTGGCCCGCGTGGCCCAGTTTGGGCGGCTCGAGGATGCACTGGCGGACTGCGTGCACGTGGTGGGGTTCACGGCGCGGGGCCGCACGGCCAAGCGCAATCTGCAGCGCCCGCGCGAGGCGGCCGGGGAGATCCTCGGACAGGCGGAGGCCGGTCCGACCGCGCTGCTGTTCGGTCGCGAGGACAAAGGCCTCCCCAACGAGGCGCTCGATCTGTGTCACCGCGTCGTCACGATCCCCACGAACCCGGCGTATCCTTCTCTCAACCTGGCCCACGCCGTGGTGCTGATGTTGTACGAGCTCGCCGTGACCCGGGGCGACGAAAGCCGGCCGTTCAAGGCGCCCCGGCGCGAGGGCCCGCCCGCGACCGCCGGCGATCTCGAGCGTCTGTTCGCGGACGTGGAAGCGGCGCTGCGGGTCATCGAGTTCTTCAAGACGCGGCAGGCCGAGGGCGTGATGCGCACGGTGCGCGAGGTGATCCACCGAACACCGCTCGACGAGCGTGAAGCGAAGCTGGTGCGGGCGATGGCGATCGAGGTGGTGAAATACGGTGAGCGACTGGCGCGTTCCCGGGTTCACGTCGACCGGTAGCAAGCGGCCCGACGCGCTGTTCGGCGCCGCGGCCGGGGAAGGCCTCGAGGGGAGGCTTCCGACACGCATGACGCGCGCGCAGGGGTACCGCGTGTGGGATGCCGAAGGTCGCGAGTACATCGACTACGTCATGGCCCTCGGCGCCGTGGCGCTGGGCTACGGCCACCCGGAGGTGAACCGCGCCGCCGAGCGGGCCATTGCCGCCGGGGTCGCCGGTCCACTGCCGCCGGTCCTCGAGGAAGAGCTCGCCGCCGCGCTCGCCATGCGGATTCCGTGGCTCGAGCAGATGCGCTTCTTGAAGACCGGCGCCGAAGCGGTGGCCGCGGCGGTGCGGCTGGCGCGCGTGGCGACCGGGCGCGAGCGCGTGCTCGGGTGCGGCTACCACGGCTGGCTCGACTGGTCCCAGGGCGGGGAAGGCGTGCCCGCGGGGACCCGGGCGCTCTACGCCGAGATTCCCTTCAACGACGTCGAGGGCACGCGCCGGCTGATTCGCGAGGTGGGCGATCGGCTGGCGGTGGTCGTGATCGAGCCGGTGGTGGTGTTCGAGCCCACGCGTGAGTGGTTGGAGACCGTGCGCGCCGAGACGACGCGCGTGGGCGCGGTGCTCGTGTTCGATGAGATCAAGACGGCGTTCCGGCTGGCGATCGGCGGGGCGGCCGAGCGTTATGGCGTGCGCCCCGACCTGGCGGTGTTGGGCAAGGCCATGGCGAACGGCTTTCCGCTCGCCCTCGTGGGCGGCCGGGCGGACTTGATGGCCGGGGTCGGGCGCACCTGGATCTCATCGACGCTTGCGACCGAGAGCGTGGCGCTCGCGGCCGCGAAAGCCACGCTGGAGGTGTTCGCGCACGAGGATGTGAGCGGGCATCTGCACCGGATGGGCACCCGGTTGCTCCATGGGCTGCATCGCTTGCACCAGAAGCACGCGGACGTCGTGACCGGCGTGGGCGGGGTCGCGGAGATGTGCTTCTTGCATTTCGCGAGCGAGGATATCTCGCGTGACGTGGCGCGGGGCTGTGCGGCGCGGGGCCTGCTGTTCAAGCGCACGGCGTACAATTTCGTGTCCATGGCGCACGACGAGGAGACGGTGGACCGCACGTTGGACCTGCTGGACGAGGTGCTGCGGACAGCTGGGAAGCCGGGCTGAGGCGCGATCTTCCCTTGCCGTAACCGCTTCGCGAAGTCCTCACCCCCTGTCCCCCTCTCCGCATACGCGGAGAGGGGGAACGACGGAACAGATTGCGTTTCCCCTCTCCCGAAGGGAGAGGGGATCAAAGGGGTGAGGACAAGAGCGCGCGGCACGCGCGCCAGCGCAGGACCTCCTTGTCGAGTAGCTTCGAGCTGTGACTCTCCAACGCAAGCTGCTGTTGGGTTTTGCCCTGATGGTCCTCCCGACCTTATTCGTCGGGGTCCAGGCCATTCGCACCAACGCCCTGGAGCGCGGCACGCTGGAAACGCTGGGCCAGCGCCTGGCGCGCTCGCGCACTTACGCGGACGTCGAAGACGCGATGTTCAACCAGACGCAGGTCATCTGGCGTTACCTGGGCGGCGATCTCACCGCGAAGCAGGAATTCCCGCTCACCGTGCAGGTGGTGGACTTCCGGTTCGATCGCTGGACGGCGGACCTTCCCCCCGACGAGGTCAAGCTGGCCGACGCCGTGCGCCGCATCGAAGCCGACATCAAGGCGGTCGCGGCGCGCGTGTTCCGGCTGCACGATGCCGGCCACCGGGATCAGGCGGCGCTCATCGCGCGGCGCGAGCTGCTCGAGCGCCTCCAGCCGACGCTCGCCAGCGTGAACCGCGAGATCTATCGCCAGGCCCGCGAGCTCAGCGTGCAGGGTGCCGTGGCCCAGATGCGGAGTATCGTGGAGGCGAAGCGCCGCGTCCTCTGGGCCACCGGGTTCGTCGCGCTCGTGGCGGGCCTGCTCGCGTCCTGGCTCATCTCGCGCGACCTCGCGCGCCCGCTCACCGAGCTGCGCCACGCGATGGCCGTCGTGGGCGCGGGGGACCTGGACCACGCCATCGTGCCCCGGACCTCGGACGAGGTCGGTGAGCTGGCGCGCGCCTTCGCCCGCATGACCGAGCAGCTGCGGCAATCGCGCGCGCAGCTGGTCCAGTCCGAGAAGCTGGCGTCGATCGGCCAGATGGCCGCCGCGGTGGCCCACGGCCTGCGCAATCCGCTCGCCAGTCTGCGCGCCGCCGCGCAGCTCGCCCGTCATCGGGTCGACGCTCCCGCCGCCCGAGAGCAGCTCGATGCCATCGTGGAGCAGGTGGATCGTCTCGATCTCCGGATTGCCCACCTGCTGCAGTTCTCCCGGCCCGCGCCGTTTCGCCCGCTGCGCGAGCACGTGGAGGTGCTCGTCGACGGCGCCCTCGCGGGATTCGCGGAGCTGCTGCACCAGCGCCGGATCGAGCTCGCGGTGCACGCCGCGGCCGCGCTCCCCGACATCCAGGTGGACCCGATGCGCCTCGAGCAGGCCCTGACGGAGCTCGTGTCGAACGCGCTCGACGCCATGCCGGAGGGCGGCCGGCTCGACGTGGCCACGCGGGCCGAGCCCGGCCCCGGCGGTGCCGGCGGTGTCGTGGTCGAGGTCACGGATTCAGGTCCCGGTATCGCTCCCGAGATTCTCCCCAACCTGGGCGAGCCGTTCTTCACGACGCGGCCCGAGGGAACGGGTCTCGGGCTCGCCATTGCCAAGCGCTACGTGGAGGAGGCGGGCGGCCGACTCGACATCACGAGCACGCCCGGCCGCGGCACGACGGTGCGAATCTGGCTTCCCAGCGCCAGCGGCGAGGTCGCGCCCCAGCCGGTACGGAGTATCGCGTGAGCGGCTCGACCGTGCTGATCGTGGACGACGAGCAGTCGCTGGCGCGATCCGCCAAGGCGTTCCTCGCCGACCACGGCTATGAGGCGGAGGTGGCGGGCACGGGCGAGCAGGCGCTGGACCTGCTCGCCGCCCTGCAGCCCGACGTCGTGTTCGCCGACGTCCGGCTGCCGGGGATGAGTGGGCTCGATCTGCTCAAGCGGATCCATGCGTTCGATCCGGTGATCCCCGTCGTCATGCTGACGGCCTACGGCTCGATCGAGGGGGCCGTGGAAGCGGTCAAGCTCGGCGCCTTCGACTACGTCAAGAAGCCGGTGGACCTGGAGGAGCTGAAGCTGCTCGCCGACCGCGCCCGCGAGACGCGTCTCTTGAAGCAGGAGTTGTCCTACTACCGCCGTCGCGCCACGACCGACGTCGGCTTCGACGGCCTGGTGGGGGAGTCGCGCGCGGTGCAGGCGGTGCTCGAGCGGGCCCGGCAGGTCGCGGCGCTGGACGAGACACCGCCCGTGCTGCTCACCGGCGAGACCGGCACCGGGAAAGGCCTCCTGGCCCGCGCGATCCATGCCGCTGGTCCACGCGCGACGAAGCCGTTCATCGAAGTCAATTGTACCGCCCTGCCGGCCACCCTCATGGAAGCCGAGCTGTTCGGCCACGAGCGCGGCGCGTTCACCGATGCCAAGGAATCGAAGCCCGGTCTGGTCGAGGCCGCCGAGGGCGGATTCCTCTTCCTCGACGAGATCGGCGACGTCGACCTCGCCGTGCAGGGCAAACTGCTGCGGGTGATCGAGGAGCGCGCCGTGCGGCGCGTGGGGAGCGTGCGCGAGCGCAAGGTCGACGTCCGCATCATGGCTGCCACCAATCGCGATCTCGAGCGCGCGGTGGGCGAGGAGCGGTTCCGCAAGGACCTGTATTTCCGGCTTGCGGTGATCGTGCTCGAGGTGCCCCCGCTGCGCGAGCGCGGCGAAGACGCCCTGCTTCTCACCGAGCATTTCTTGCGAGAGTTCAATGCCAAGTACGGGAAGGTCGTGCGCGACCTGAGCGCGGCCACGCGTGACCTGCTGCTCTCCTACCCCTGGCCGGGGAACGTCCGCGAGCTGAGCCACGTGATCGAGCGCGCCGTCTTGTGGAGTCGGGGGCCCACGCTCGACGTCGAGCACCTCTCTCTCACGCGCCCCGTGGCCGCGAGCGATCACGGCGATGCCGCGAAGCCGGTCGACCCGGCCACGCTGCCGCAGTGGGAGCGCACGCTGATCGAGCAGGCGCTGCGAGACGCGGGGGGCAATCAGACGAAGGCGGCGCAGCGACTCGGCATTTCGCGCGACACGCTCCGATACCGCTTGAAGAAATTCGGGCTCAGTGGGTGATCACACCCACAATTGGGTGAAAAGACTCACCCCGGAGCTGGGTTCGCGGCGGGGCGGTCGGCCTAATAGCCTGCGGACAAATAATTTGCCAATTTGGACCGCATGGCACAGTGCCTGCTTCTCTCTCATGCTTAAGCGGTTCCTAGGGATCGACTCATATCGTTTCTGGAGGACGCAACATGAAGTGGACCAAGCCCGAATTCGAGGTCGTCGAGCTGGGGATGGAAGTCGGCGCGTACGCCGGCAACGCCTGAACCAGGTCGGAACAGCTGGAGAGGGGCCGGGTGACAAACCCGGCCCCTTTGTGCGATGCGCGTGATCATTCTCGGCTCCGCAGCGGGCGGCGGAGTGCCGCAGTGGAACTGCGGGTGCCCCAACTGCACCGACGCGCGCCACGACAACCGCGGTCGCACGCAGTCGTGCGTGGCCGTGAGTGCCGACGGCGAGCGCTGGGTGTTGCTGAACGCCTCGCCCGATCTTCGCATGCAGCTCGCTGCCCACCACGAGCTCTGGCCTCGTGGCCGGCGCGGCTCGGGCATCGCCGCGGTGATCCTGACCGACGGTGAAATCGATCACACACTCGGTCTCTTGCTGATGCGCGAGAGCGCCACCCGGCTGCCGGTGTACGCCCCGGGGGGTGTCAGCGCCCTGCTGGACGACGCGTGGCCGCTCTACCGGGTGCTCTCGGCCTACTCGGGAGTGGAGCCGCGCGTGCTCGACGAATCTCGGCCGGTGTCCCTCACCGATCTGACCGGCGCCCCACTCGGGATCTGCTGCTCGGCCGGTGCCGTGGCGCGGCGGCCCCCGCGGTATGCCCGCGGCGCCGCCCAGGTGACGTTCGATGTGGGCCTGCGGCTCGAGGACGAGCGTACCGGCGGTACGCTGGCGTACGTGCCGACGGCCGGTGCGATCGACGCCACGGTGAAAGCGGTGGTGAGCGGCGCCGATCTGCTGTTGTTCGACGGCACGTTCTGGTCGGACGACGAGCTCCGCGCCGTGGGCGGCGGCGCCGCCCCCACGGCGCGCGAGATGGGGCACCTCCCCGTGGGCGCGCCCGGGGGCAGCCTGGAGTTGTTGCCGCAACTCGGCGCCAAGCGCACGGTGCTCGTGCACATCAATAACACCAATCCCATGCTGTGCCGCACCTCGGCCGAGCGCGCGCAGGTCGAGGCGGCGGGAATCGTGGTGGGAGAAGACGCGATGGAGTTCGAGCTGTGAGCGAGCAGCTGTCCGGCCGGTTACGGGGCGTGTTGGAGCGCCGCTACCATCATCTGCATCCGTTCAATCAGCGGATGCACTGCGGCGAGCTGTCGCGCGAGGAGCTGCAGTTGTGGGTGGCGAACCGGTTCTACTACCAGATCAACATTCCGGTGAAAGACGCACTGATCCTGGCCAATTGCCCGGAGCGGGAGGTGCGGCAGCAGTGGATCCAGCGGATCATCGATCACGACGGGCGGCCAGGGGAAGAGGGTGGTATTGAAGCGTGGCTGCGGCTGGGCGAGGCGATGGGGGTGCCACGCTCCGACCTCGTCGAGCAGCGGCGGCTGCTGCCCGGAGTGCGCTTCGCGGTGGATGCCTACGTGACCTTCTGCCGCTCGAGACCTTGGCTCGAGTCCGTGGCGGCGTCGCTCACCGAGATGTTCGCTCCCCTGATCGTCAAGCAGCGGCTGGCCGCGATGCTCGACCATTACCCGTGGGTGGATCCCGACGGGCTGCAGTACTTCAAGAGCCGCCTGCAGCAGGCGCCACGTGACGCGGAGTACGCCCTCCGTCTCGTTACCGAGCGGTTCCGCAGTCCTGCCGAGCACGACCGCGCCGTCGCCGCGCTCGAGTTCAAGTGCGACGTGCTCTGGAGTCTCCTGGATGCCGTGGAGCGGGGTCCACTGCCGGGAAGCGGCCGGTGAGTGCGGTGACGGCTGCATCGATTCCACGCCTGCACGCCAAGGCGCGGCTGCAGCGAGACGAGGTCCGGGACCGTGACGTGCTCCTCTATCCCGAAGGCCTCGTGGGCTTGAACCCCACGGGGGCGGCAATCCTCGCGTTGTGCGATGGGGCACGCTCGCTCGGCGACATCGTGGCGGCGCTGGAGCGACGCTACGGCGCGAGCGGGCTGGAGCGCGACGTTACCGCGTTTCTCGGCGGCCTGGCCGCGAAGGGCCTGGTGCTCTATGGACCGTAAGCCGCTCTGGCTGCTCGCCGAGCTGACGTACAAGTGTCCGTTGCAATGCCCCTACTGCTCGAACCCGTTGGACTTCGCGGGTCCGCGCTTCAAGCGCGAGCTGTCGACCGCCGAATGGTGCCGCGTGTTCCGCGAAGCCAAGGCGCTGGGCGTGCTGCAGCTCGGGCTCTCCGGCGGCGAGCCCACGCTGCGGCCGGATCTGGAAGAGCTGGTCCGCACCGCGCATGGCCTGGGGCTGTATACGTCGTTGATCACCTCGGCCTACCGGCTCTCCCAGGAGCGGCTGGCGGGCCTGAAGGCCGCCGGGCTCGACCACGTGCAGATCAGCGTCCAGGGCGCCGAGGCGGACCTGTCGGACGAGATCGCCGGCAGCGCGTCCTACCGGGATAAGATCGCGGCCTACCATTACACGCGGGAGCTGGGGTTTCCGCTGACCGTCAACGTGGTGCTGCACCGCCGCAATCTTCACCAGGTCGAGGCGCTGATCCGGCTCGCCGAATCGCTCGGCGCCGAGCGGATCGAGCTCGCCAACACCCAGTTCTACGGCTGGGCGCTCCACAACCGCGACGCGCTCATGCCGACCAAGGCCCAGCTGGCAGCGGCGTGGCAGGTGGTCGAGCGGGAGCGGGCCCGCCTCGGGACCGCGCTCGAGATCGTCTGGGTCCTCCCCGACTATCATGAGCAATTTCCCAAGCCGTGTATGGGTGGCTGGGCGCGCGCCTACATGACCGTCACACCGGCGGGGGAAGTATGGCCCTGCCACGCGGCCGGCCGGATCACCACGTTGACGTTCGAGAACGTGCGCGACCACGCGCTCGACTGGATCTGGGAGCACTCCGAGGCGTTCAACCGGTTCCGCGGGGAGTCCTGGATGCCGGAGCCGTGCCGCTCGTGCCCGCGCAAAGCTCAGGATTTCGGCGGGTGCCGGTGTCAGGCCTTCCTGGTCGCGGGCGACGCCGGCGTCACCGACCCGGTCTGCTCGCTCTCGCCGCATCGCCATCTGATCGACGCCGCTCTCGCGGACGAGCACGAGTCCGAGGAGTGGACCTACCGCGCGGCGCCCGCGTCGCGCGCGCTCTCCGCGGCGCTTCGGGAGCGGGCTTAGGCGACCACCAGCCGGGTAATGATCGCGGTGATGATCAGGACCAGCAGCACGGCCGCGATGCTCGTGAGCAGCGTGTACGCGGCGGTCTTGTCGCGCGGTGCCTTGATGACGGGCGGCAACCCCATGGCGAACAGCCGTATGCTGTAGAGCCCGACCAGCATCGCGAGCGGCTCAATCCGCGGGAACAGCGCGAACGCGCTGGCGAGCCAGTACGGGGTGCTGCCATATGCCGCGATCTTCAGGGCCTGCACGCGATTTCGCTGTGCCCCGATCGAACCACCGATCACGTCGATCGCCGCGGCCAGGGCGTAGACCCCCAGGAGATTGAGCACGTACTCGAGCACCCCGGCCTGGATCGCGGTGCCGAGGCTGACCGGGACCGTGCCGAACGTGAGCAAACTGCCGCGCTCCCCGAACACGATTCCCCCCACCGTGGCCGCGATCGGACCGATCGCCGCCATGGGCGCCAGGAAGCGCCAGTAGATCACGCCCGCGTTCGTGAACTCTCCCGCGATGGTCGCCCACTCCTGCGTGGGTTGCAGCAACAACCGCTGCGCGCGCATGAGCCACGCCGGCAGCTTGCGTGCCGGCCGCGGCTTGGCGGTGGGTTTGACCGTGGGGCGGGGCGGTGGCCCGGCCTTGGGGGGCGTAGGCCCGCGCGGGGGAGTCGGACCGCGCGGCGGTGGAGGCCCGGGTGAACGCGGCGGTGGGGTACGCATGAGGACACAAGATACATAAACCGTTACACGACGCCACGACGGCACGTTTCCTGAGGGCTCGCCCCGCGCAGGCGTGGTAACGTGGCGTCGTGCCGTCGTGTAACTCAAATTCATGCATGCTCATCGACGTCCACGCCCACTTCTACCACGACCGCACGCCCCGCGCCGACTGGCGCGAGCGCAACGCCAGCCGGTTGGCTGCCGGGGAGAGGATCGGCGTGACCCACCACGTGGCGTCGGTCCTCGGCAGCTGGGGGCTGACGTCGCCGATCTACTTCCCTTCGCCGCGGGATCTGGAGTACGGGAACGACGCGCTACTCGCACTCCAGCGGCAGCACCCCGATCGCGTCCGTGGCTACGTCACCGTCAACCCCAACTACACCACCCACGCCTGTGCCGAGATCGCCCGCTGCCTCGCTGCCGGGATGGTCGGGATCAAGCTCGCGGCCAGCCGCCGCGCGACCGACCCGCTGCTCGACCCGATCTGCGAGCTGGCTCGGACGCGGGGCGTGCCGGTGCTCCACCACGTGTGGCAGCACCGGCGGCGCGACTGGCCGGGGCAGGAGGCGTCGGACGGCGCCGAGCTCGCCGCACTGGCCGCGCGCCATCCGGATGTACGCTTTATTCTCGCTCACATCGGAGGTGGCGGGGATTGGCAGCACTCGCTCGCGGCACTGCGGACGACGGCGAACGTGTATGTCGATCTCTCGGGGAGCGGGGTGGACGGGGGTATGCTGGAAGCGTGCCTTGAGGCCGCGGGGGTGGAGCGGCTCCTGTGGGGCACGGACCTGACCATGGACACCGGGTGGGCCAAGCTGCGCTACCTCGTGCACCTGCTGTCACCAGCGCAGCTGGAGCTCGTCAAGTGGAAGAACGCGGCGCGTATCTTCCCGCGCGGCGCGTTCCCCGCCGACTGATGCGGATCGACGTCAACGCCTTCCTCGGCGCCTATCCCTACGCCCGAGTACCCGGCACGGCTCCCGACCGGCTGGTCGAGGCGCTCGAGCGTGTCGACATCGACGAGGCCTGGGTGAGCCACCTACCGAGTCTCTTCTGGCGCCAGCCGATGGATGGGAACGCCTGGCTGTACGACACCGTCGCGCGGGAGCGCCGGCTGCGACCGGTGCCCGCGGTGCATCCGGGGCTCGCCGGCTGGGCGGCGACGCTGGCGGAAGCGGCCGACCACGGCGCACCGGCGGTCCGGTGCGATCCGTCGTATTACGGCCTCGACCCGACGGGGCCCGAGGTGCGCGGGCTCGCCGCGGCCTGCGGCGCCGCGAGGCTCCCGCTCATGATGGCGGTGCGGCTCGAGGACGGCCGCCAGCGTCATCCGAACGACCGCGCCGGCGAGCTGCCCGCCTCCGCGGTGCGCGCCTTGATCCGCAGCGACGCCGCCGTGCGGCTGCTGATCACGCATGTGGATCGCGCGTTCATCGAGGAGGTGCATTTCGGGTCGACGCCCGAAGAAGCGGCGCGGATCTGGTGGGACATCAGCTGGATCTGGGGCCCGCCGGAGGACCATCTCGGGACGCTCGTGGAAACGGTGGGGGTGGAGCGCTTCGTGTTCGGCACGGGGCAGCCGCTCCGCATCCCGGAAAACGCCGCCGCGAAGCTCGATCTCCTCGATCTCGGCGCAGCGCGGCGCGCGGCCATCGAGTCGGAAAACGCCCGCACGGGGTTGCGGCGCTGAGCGGGGGGCCTCTGCGGGACCGCCTCACCGCCGCCCTGGAATGGGGTGTGATCCCCGCCGTCCCCGTTCCATTCCGGGGAGACACGGTAGCCGAAGACGCGCTGCAGGCCTATACGAGCTGGATGGCGGCCCATCAGGTGGTGGGTGTGGCGGTGTGGGCTCACACCGGCCGCGGTCCGCACCTCTCGGCCGAGCAGCGACGCCGGGTGCTCGCCGCGTGGCGAGCGGCGCTGCCCATGAGCGCCATCGTCGCCGGAGCGACCAGCGTCGCCATGGCCGCGGAGGCGAAGGCGGGCGGGGCCGACGCGATCCTGGCGTTTCCGCGGGCCGAGGATCCGGTGGGCTACCACGAAGCCCTTGGGCGCGAGCTGCCGGTGATCGCCTTCTATTTATATGAGGCCGCGGGGGGGGTGGCGTACGACAATCCGACGTTGCACGCGCTGCTCGCGTTGCCGGGAGTGATCGGGATCAAGGTGGCGACGCTCGACTCGGTCGTCACGTTCCAGCGCATCGCGGGTCTCATGCGCGACCACCCCGATAAGCTGCTCATCACGGGGGAGGATCGCTTCCTGGGGTACTCGCTCACCATGGGGGCGAGGGCGGCGCTGATCGGGATGGGCGCGGCGCTCACGGACTTGCAGAGCGCACTGGTCGAGTCGTTCCGAGGGGGGAACTTCGCGAAATTCGTCCGCCTGTCGGGTCTGTGCGATCGGTTCGCCGAGGCCATATTCATTCCGCCGATGGAGGGGTACGTGCGCCGCATGCTGTGGGCCCTCGCGGCCGACGGCGTGATCCCGGACGACGCGTGCGACGATCCCTGGGGGCCGACCCTGCCGCCGGCCGAGCGCGACGTCGTGCGCCGCGCCGTCCGGGAAGCGCGGGGCGCGCGCGTCAGCCGGCCGTGAAGCGCGTTCCCCGGCGCTCGTTTCTCGAGGCGTGCGCCGCGGGCGCGGCACTCCCTCTCTTCAAGGGTTGGTTCCCATGAAGCAGAAACCGCACGTCGTGGTGGTCGGCGCAGGGGCGTTCGGCGGCTGGACCGCCCTGTACCTCCGGCGCGGCGGCGCCCGCGTGACGCTGGTCGACGCCTGGGGACCGGGCAACGCCCGCGCGAGCTCGGGCGGCGAGACGCGCGTGATCCGCGCCACCTATGGCCCGCGGGCGGTCTACACGCACATGGCGGTGCGCGCGCTCGCGCTGTGGCGGGAGCACGAGCGACGCTGGAAGCAGCGTCTCCTCCACCCGATCGGCGTGCTGTGGCTCGTCGAGGACGACGATTCCTACGAGAAGGCCGCGCTGCCGCTGCTCAAGGAGGCCGGATGTCGCTTCGAGGAGCTGAGCGGTGCCGAGACCGCGAAACGCTACCCGCAAATCAACTGCGCGCGCGTGCGCTGGGCGATCTTCGAGCGGGACGGCGGCTATCTCACGGCGCGCCGCGCCTGTGCCGCGGTACTCGAGGGACTGCTGGCGGCCGGCGGCATGTATCGGCAGGTCGCGGTCCAACCACCTTCGCCGGGCGAGGCCCTGCGCTGCAGCGATGGCAGCACGCTGGCGGGAGACGTGTACGTATTCGCCTGCGGGCCGTGGCTCGGGAAGCTGTTTCCAGAGGTGATCGGCGATCGCGTGCGAGCGACGCGTCAGGAAGTGTTCTTCTTCGGCACGCCGCCCGGTGACGCGCGCTTCACCGAGGAGGCGCTCCCCGTGTGGGCCGACCACGCCAATCACTTCATGTACGGGATCCCCGGGAACGAATGGCGGGGGTTCAAGGTGGCGGACGACGCGCGGGGGCCGGCGTTCGACCCCACCGCCGGCGAGCGTGTGCCGTCGCCGGAGGCGCTACGCAGCGCCCGCGACTACCTGGCATTCCGCTTTCCGGCGCTCAAGGACGCTCCGCTGGTCGAGGCGCGCGTGTGCCAGTACGAGAACTCGCCGGACGAGCACTTCATCATCGATCGCCACCCGGCCGCGGCGAACGCCTGGCTGGTGGGCGGAGGCTCGGGGCACGGCTTCAAGCACGGGCCGGCGTTGGGCGAGCTGGTGGCGCGGCTCGTGCTCGCCGACGCAAGCCCGGACCCGCAGTTCCGCCTGTCCCGCTTCCGGCAGTAGGGTGCACGCGCAGCTCGAGCAGGACTTCGAGCGGTTCAAGCGGGGGCTGCCGCGCGAGTTCGCCGCGCACGTGCGGGCCGCGTATCGGATCGACCTCTCCGGTCGCTATGCCGGGGAGCCGCTGCCGCATCCCATCGGCAAGGGCTCGGGGCAGCTGTCCCTCAACGCGGGCCAGCTCGAGGAGGACGCCGCCGCCGGACTGGCGTTCGTCGTTCTCAAGACGGTCATCGCGGAGGATGAGACCGGCGCGCAAGCGATGGCCGCTTGGGCGATTCACGAGACCCGGATGCGGGTGGAGCGGCGCGCGGCTTCCGACGGCGGCCGGCCAGGCTGGACGGTGACGTGGAAAGGACGCGGCTGGGACCGCACCCTCGACGAATACCTCGGCCTGGTGCGCTCCGGTCGGGACGTGACGCGCGCAGGCGGCCCGCTCGTCGTGCCCTCGGTGAAGTATCACCTGCCGCGCCTCGACGAGCCGTTCCGGGACGCGGAATACCGCCATACCACCGGGCGGCTGGCACGGGCCTGGGGGACAACCCCGCTGCTCGTCGAGAAGGACTTCTCGCCCACGCTCGCCGGCGATGCCCTCGCCGACGACCGCGCGCAGATCCTCCGCTGGCTGCGGGAGGTGCCCGGGCGGATCCGTGCCGCGTCGCCGCTACCGGTGCGCGTGGCGGTGAAGCTCATGAATGCACGTTTCGACGACGGCTTTCAGCTCGACATGATGCACGCGGCCTCCGAGGCGGATACGCTCGTGTGCTTCAACCGGCTGTTCGATGCGGAACGCGGTCTTGCCTATGGAGGCTGGGACTTGAGCGACCGGAACTTGCGCGTGTTGAACCAACTGACCCCGGGCGCAAGCCCGGGGTTCCCAGGACTTGTTGGCACCGGCAACATCCACTCCGGCCGCCTGATCCTCGACTACGCTCGCCGCGGTTGCGAGAGCGTCGAGCTGCACACCTTCTTTCAGCTGCCGTTGTCCCAGTATCCCGCGACGCACGGCTCCCGTACCCAGCGGGCGCTGCATGCGCTCGTGTTCACGCCCGGCGATGGGCTCATCGCCGCGATGCTGGACCTCGAGGCGCGCGGGGAGATCGAGCGGCGCGACGGCGAGCTGCACTTCCTCGACGTCCGGGCCCATGCGCATCGCCCGGGTTGAGCTGCACGCGCTGGAGCTGCCGTTCCTGGAGCCCTTCATCATCTCCGGCGGGCGGATCGACGCGCGCCGCTCGATCGTCGTGGTGCTCCACGACGACGACGGACACGTCGGCTACGGCGAGGCGGCGCCCGACGAGCTGCCGTTCTACTCGGAAGAGACGCTCGGCAGCGCCCGCGACCTGCTCACCCGGGTGCTCGTGTCCCGGGTCGCCGGACGGGAGTTCGATTCTCCTGAGGCCGTCGACGCGGCGCTGCGCGAGAACGTGCGCGGCAATCCGTTCGCGCGGGCAGGCGTCGAGACGGCAGCGTGGGACCTCGAAGCGCACCGCCGCGGCACCGGGCTCGCCCAGCTTGTGGCGGAACGGCTCGGCGTCACGCCGGCGGCCGGCTTCCCCTGCGGTGTGGCGCTCGGCATCCCCGAGGATCGTCGCCCCGACACGCTCACCGGTCGCGTCTACGACGCGCTGCGGCACGGCTACCAGCGGGTGAAGATCAAGGTCGCCCCCGGCTGGGACGAGGTCGCGGTTCAGGCTGCCCGCGCCGGGCTGGCGGGGACGGATCTGCCCCTCACGGTGGACGCGAACGGCGCGTATCAGTGGCCCGGCGACGAGCGGGCGCTGCGCGCACTCGATGCCGCCGGCCTGCTCTACATCGAGCAGCCGCTCGCGCCGGAGGAGCTCGTCGGCCACGCCCGGCTGGCGCGCGCCCTGCACACGCCGCTCTGCCTCGATGAGACGCTGCGCGATGCCGGGATCGCCCGCCAGATCGTCGCGCTCGAGGGGCCGCTGGTCTGGAACATCAAGGTGCATCGCATCGGCGGGTTGACCGAAGCGTGCCGCATCTATCGCGTGGCGGCGGAGTGCGGCGCCCGGCTCTGGGCCGGCACGATGCCGGAATCGGGCATCGGCTCCCAGGCGGGCATCGCCGTGGCCGCGCTCCCGTCGTGCGTGTATCCCTCGGACTTGGAGCCGAGCGCCCGCTGGTTCGGACGCGGGTTGGACGTGGTCAAGCTGACGATGAGCAAGGACGGACGGATGAGCGTCCCCGGCGTGTCGATCGCCCGCCTGCTCGATCCCGGGCGCTTCCGTGCCGCGACACACACCCTCTAGCGGGAGTCGAACCGTGGCTCGTGTGAGTCAGGTAGTCATGCTGTGCGCGCTCTCGGTCGCCGGGCTCCGGTCCGTGAGCCCGGCCCAACAGTACGACCCGACCCTGTTCGCGGAAATGCGCTGGCGCCAGATCGGTCCGTTCCGAGGCGGTCGCACCGTCGCCGCGGTCGGTGTGCCGGGCCACCCGACGGTGCTCTACATCGGGGTGAACAACGGAGGCGTGTGGCGTAGCCGGGACTACGGGCGCACCTGGACGCCCATCTTCGACGACCAGCCGACCGGCTCCATCGGCGCGATCGCTGTCGCCCCATCCGACCCGCGCACCATCTATGTCGGCAGCGGGGAAGGACTGCAGCGTCCCGATCTGTCCGTGGGCGACGGGGTTTTCAAGTCCACCGATGGCGGAGCCACGTGGCGGCACGTGGGCCTGGCGGACGGCCTCCAGATCCCGGCGATCGTGGTCGATCCCCGCGATCCCAATCGCGTGTTCGTGGCAGTGTTGGGGCAGCCCTACGGCCCGAGCGTCGAGCGGGGCGTGTACCGCTCCCTGGACGGCGGCGCCACGTGGCAGAAAGTGCTCGAGAAGGACGAGAACACCGGCGCGGTGGACCTCGCGTTCGATCCCACGAACTCGCAGACTGTGTTCGCCGTCTTGTGGGCCGCGCGGCAGGCGCCATGGGAAATCGGCAGCTCGTGGACCCTGTCGGCCTCGAACGGTCTGTACCGGTCCACGGACGGTGGCACGACCTGGCGCCAGATCGGGACCGGTCTCCCGGGTGCCGCAGAGGGTCTCGGCCGCATCGGGCTCGCCACATCGCAGAGCGCTCCCACTCGCATGTACGCCGTGGTCGGCGCGACCAAGGGTGGCGGGCTGTACCGCTCCGACGACGGCGGGGAGGGCTGGCGCCTCGCCAACGCCGACGAGCGCCTGTGGGGGCGGGACGGAGACTTCAACGAGGTCAAGGTCGACCCCTCCAATCCCGACGTCGTGTACGTGGCCAACGTGGTGACGTGGCAGTCGCTGGACGGCGGGCACACGTTCACCGCGTTCCGCGGCGCCCCCGGCGGAGACGACTACCATCGTCTGTGGATCGATCCCGGCGACCCCGCCGTCATCCTGCTCGCTGGTGATCAGGGCGCGGTGGTGACGGTGAACGGTGGCGAGACGTGGAGCTCGTGGTACAACCAGCCGACGGCGCAGTTCTACCACGTGGCGACCGACCGTCGCTTTCCCTACTGGGTGTACGGCGGGCAGCAAGAGAGCGGCTCGGTCGGTATCGTGAGCCGCGGCAACGACGGTCAGATCACGTTCCGGGAGTGGCATCCCGTGGGTGCCGAAGAGTACGGCTACATCGCGCCCGATCCGCTGCACCCCACCATCGTGTACGGCGGCAGGGTCACGCGCTTCGACTGGAGCACCGGCCAGGGGCAGGACGTTTCCCCGGAGCCGGTGCGGGCCGGGAGGTACCGCTGGGTCCGGACGATGCCGCTGCTATTCTCGCCGCTGGACCCGCACGTGCTGTATTTCGGCGCCAACGTCCTGTTCCAGACCAGCGACGGCGGCCACAGCTGGCGGACCATCAGTCCCGATTTGACGCGCGCGACCTACGCGGTACCCGAAAACCTTGGCGCGTTCGCGTCGCTCGATCCGGAGAAGGGCAAGCATCGGGGTGTGATCTACACCGTCGCGCCGTCTCCCCGGAAGGCGGGGCTGTTGTGGGTCGGCACCGACGACGGCCTGATCCACGTGACGCACAATGAAGGCCGGACCTGGACGGATGCCACACCCGCCGCGCTGACGCCCTGGAGCAAGGTCTCACTGCTCGAGGCCTCGCGGTTCGACACGCTCGTCGCGTACGCGGCGGTGAACCGCTTCCGGCTCGCCGACCTGCGGCCGCATGTGTATCGCACCGGGGACGGCGGCCGCAGCTGGACGGAAATCGTGCGGGGACTGCCGGCGCACGCGGTCGTGAACGCCGTCCGAGAAGATCCGGCGCGGCGAGGGCTCTTGTACGCGGGGACCGAGCGCGGCGTCTACGTCTCGTTCGACGACGGCGGCCACTGGCAGACGGTGCGCCTCAACCTGCCCCCCACGTCGGTGCGTGACCTCGTCGTGCACGACAGCGATCTGGTCGTCGGCACCCACGGCCGCGGTTTCTGGATCCTCGACGACATCACGCCGCTGCGCCAGGCCGCCGAGGCCGCGGCGGCGCCGGACGCCTACCTCTACCGGCCCGCCGGTGCCGTGCGGGTCCGCTGGAACGAGAACACCGATACACCGCTCCCGATCGACGAGCCGGTCGGCAAGAATCCTCCCGACGGCGCGATGATCGACTACTACCTGCCGCGCGGCGGAGGACCGGTCGCGCTCGAGATTCTCGACCGCAGCGGAACGGTGGTGCGACGCTTCTCGAGCGCCGACACCGTGCCGCCGCGGGACTCGGGGTTGAATATTCCAGACTGGTGGATGCGCCCGTCGCCGATCCTCGGCAGTGGCGCGGGAATGCATCGCTTCGTGTGGGACCTGCACTATCCCCCGCCCGCGGCCCTGCGTCACGAGTACCCCATCGCGGCTGTGTACCACGACACGCCGCGCGAGCCGCGTGGTCCCTGGGTTCTCCCCGGCCGCTACACGGTCCGTCTCACGGTCGACGGCCGCACGTTCACGCGAGGCTTGAGCGTGACCATGGACCCGCGCGTTGCGGCAGCGCCGCGGGCGCTCGACCGGCAGCTGGCCCTGGCGTTGCGCGTGGTGGACGCGCTGCGGCGCGACTCGACCGCGCTGGTGGCGCTGCGTGGCCTGCGGAGCGCTCTCGGGCAAGCGCGCGGGCACGCGGGCGCCGCGGGATTGGCGACGGTCCTCGACTCGCTCGACGGGCAGGCGGCGGCCCTCGAGAGCGGCGACGCCGGCCTCACCCGGCTCAACGGTCGGCTCGTGGAGCTGTACGGCGTGATCGAGGGCGCCGACGTCGACCCTCCGACGCAGGTCGCGGCCGCCGTCCGGGAATGGCTGGGCGTACTCGCCACGCGGCAGGCGGAGGAGGGCGCGCTCGAGCGGCGCTTCCGTTCGCTCTCGGCTCGTTTACAATAGGGGATCATGATCCCGATCGACCACCAGCCGCCGGGCTACTGGGCGACGAATCTGTACACCAGCCCTCGCAAGCGTCCCAAGTCCGACGCGCCGCTCAAAGACCTGCCGCACCGGGCCGCCCAGCGGTTCAAACGGGCGCGAGAACGGATTCGGGCGCTGCGGCACGTGACCGAGCAGGTGGTGTTCATGGGCACGGCGTGGAAATGGGTGTGGATGTACGAGGTCGGCGGGCGCAAGCTCGCCTACCTGCATCCGATGGAGACCGGCCTCTCGGGCACGTTCATCCTGAGCGAGAGCGAGGAGCGTGAGCTCGGCGTGACCGACGGCCTGCCGCGGGCCTCGCGCCACGCGGTGCGCGACGGGCGCATGGCGAGCGGGGTCCGCTGGTGCTGGATGGAGTTCCCGGATCTGGACGCGGTCGACGCGTTCGTCGGCGTGGTCACGCTGAAACATCAATTGTTGGCGCGGCCGGAGTGACCGCACCCTACTTGTGCGCGCTTCCGCGGCGGCGCTACATTCCGGCGCCCGCAAGCCGTTCCACGCACACAACGATCCAGTCGCCATCGAGCGCTCCGGATGACGAAGAGGGGTGGTAGGGTCGGGGTGGGTGTAGCGATCGCCGTGTGGATCGCCGTCCCCGCCGCCGCGCAAACCGGTCAACCTGCTTCGAGCCTCAAGGCCCCCGTCATCACCGATACGGCGCGGCTCAAGGGGCCACGCCAACCCATCTTCTTCCGTCACGACGTCCACGCCGGCCAGGATCAGGTGCCGTGTTTGTACTGCCACAGCACCGTCACCATCTCGAGCGAGCCCGGCATCCCCGCGGTGCAGACCTGCTTCGGCTGTCATCAGATCATCGGCGGCGGCAAGCGGGCGTTCGGCGGAAACGTGGCACCCGCCCAGGACTCGGCCGCGCGCAGCGCCGAGACGGCCGAGGTGAAGAAGGTGCAGGCGGCGTGGATCAACAAGAAAGCCCCCCTGTGGGTCCGCGTGCACGCCCTCCCCGGATTCGTGCACTTTCCGCACATGCGGCACGTCAAAGCACTCGGCACGGAGAGCTGCGTCACCTGTCACGGCGAGGTGCGCAAGATGCCGCAAGTCTATCAGGTGTCGACGCTCAAGATGGGGTGGTGTGTGAACTGCCACGTGCAGCACAACGTGTCGCGCGACTGCACCCTGTGCCACTACTGAGGCCCGACGCGATGGATCGCAGACGGTTCCTGAAAGTCGTGGGCGCCACCGGCGGCGGCGCCGCCGCATTGGCGGGGTGCGGCATCGGCCCCGAGCCCACCGAGCACCTCGTCCCGTACGTGGTGCCGCCGGAGAATCAGGTCCCCGGCATCGCCACCTACTACGCGACCACCTGCCGTGAGTGCGCGGCCGGGTGCGGGCTCCACGCCAAGGTGCGCGAGGGCCGAGTGATCAAGCTCGAGGGCAACCCCGAGTCGCCCATCAATCAGGGTCGGCTGTGCGCGCGCGGGCAGGCCGCGCTGCAAGGCCTATACAACCCCGATCGCGTCACGGATCCGATGGCCCGCGGCGCCAGCGGCGAGTGGCAGAAGGTCACATGGGACGACGCCATAGGACGCTTGCAGGCCAAAATAAGGGAGGCGCGGGGCAAGGGGATCGCGTTCGTCACGGGGCTCGAAAGCGGCTCGTTCGGCGAGCTGGTCGAGGCGTGGACGAAGCTGATCGGCGGCCGGCACGTGACCTACGAGCCGTTCGCGTTCGAGGCGCTGCGCGCCGGCAACCGCATCGCGTTCGGCACGGCCGCCATTCCCTGGTACGACTTCGCCAACGCGCGCTACATCGTGTCGTTCGGCGCCGACTTCATGGAGACGTGGCTCTCGCCCGTCGGCTATCAGAACGGGTTCACGCGGGCCCACGCGTTCACGGCGGGTCGCGACCCATCGATGGCGAAGTTCGTTTACGTCGGCCCGCGCCTGGCGCTGACCGGCATGAGCGCCGATCAATGGATCGCAGCCGCGCCCGGCACCGAGGGGATGCTCGCGCTCGCGATGGCGCAGGTGATCGTCGCCCGCCGGCTCGCCCCGCTGCCTGCGGACGTGGCACGCGTGCGTGCCGCGCTCGATGCCCATGCCCCGGAGCGGGTCGCCGCGACGATCGGCATCGAGGCGAATGTGATCACGCGCCTGGCCCGCGAGTTCGCCGCGTCGCGGGGCGGCCTCGCCGTGGCCGGCGGGATCGCGGCCCAATACCCCAACGGCGCCGAGATCGTCGCCGCCGTCAACATCCTCAACTACGTCGCAGGCCAGGTGGGGAAGACCGTGAAGTTCGGTCCCGACCACGCGCTCGGCGGCGCAGGCTCGTTCCGAGACCTGACCGCCCTCGCCGCGGAGATGAGCGCCGGCCAGGTGGCGCTCCTGCTCGTGCACGGCGCGAATCCGGCGCACTCGCTGCCGGCAGCCTTCTCCCAGGCCCTCGGGCGCGTCCGGTACAAGGTCAGCTTCTCGTCCTATCTGGACGAAACCGCCGCCGCATCGGACCTCGTGCTCCCCGACCTCCACCCGCTGGAGCAGTGGAACGACTCCGAGCCGCGCACCGGTGTGTACGCGCTGCAGCAGCCCGTCATGCAGCCCGTGTACCCGACCACCCGGCATGCCGGCGACGTGCTGCTGCGGCTCGCAGGCAAGCCGGGGACGTTCAAGGATTATCTGCAGGGCCGCTGGCAGGAGCTGCACCGGCGATTCGGACGGGGCCGGGCGTTCGAAGAGTTCTGGGACGACGCGCTGCAGCACGGTGGCATCTACGCCGACGTGCCGTCGCGGCCGACGCGCCTCGGCCCCGAAGCGGGGCGTACCGCCGAGCCCGGAGGGGACGCCCCGGTCCTCGGATGGCAACCCTCGCCTCAGCAGCCGGCGCTCCTCGTGTGCCCGTCGCCGGCGCTCCACGACGGCCGCGGGGCGAACAAGCCGTGGCTCCAAGAGCTGCCCGATCCCGTGTCGAAAATCACGTGGCACGCCTGGGTCGAGGTCCATCCGGAGACGGCGGCTCACTGGGGTGTGGTGAACGGCGACGTCGTGCTGCTGACGTCGCCGCACGGGACGGTCCGCGCCCCGGTCTGGGTGACGCCCGGCATTCGCCCCGACACGGTGGCCGTGCCCATCGGTCAGGGGCACAAGGCCTACGGCCGGTACGCGCGGGACCGCTCCTTCAACGCGTTCGAGCTGCTCGGCGGAGACGCGACGGCGTTCGGCGGCCGCGCCTTCAGCGTTCGCGTCGCCGTCGCGAAGACCGGAGACCATCGCTTCTTGGCCACGCTCGAAGGCGACCCACGGGAGCTGGGCGAGGAGATCGTACGAGCGCTGCCCCTGACGCAAGCCAAAGCCTTGGCGCCGGGCCGGCGGCCGTTTCACGAGGAGGTAGTGCCGCCGTCCGCCGAGGGCGCCATGCAGGGGTGGGCCGAGGCGCAACGCAAGCGGGCCAATCTCGAATACTACAGCGGCGAGCATCCACGTTGGGGGATGGCGATCGACCTCGCGAAATGCACGGGGTGCTCGGCGTGCGTCACGGCGTGCTACGCTGAGAACAACATCGCGACGGTGGGTGAGGATCTGATTCTGCGGCGCCGGCAAATGGCCTGGATGCGGATCGAGCGCTACTGGCGACCGGGTGAAGACGGACGGGGCCTGCGCGTCGCCGTGACGCCGATGCTGTGCCAGCAGTGCACCCTTGCGCCCTGCGAGCCGGTGTGCCCGGTGTTCGCCGCCTATCACACGCCCGACGGGCTCAACGGACAGGTGTACAACCGCTGTGTCGGAACGCGCTACTGCGCCAATAACTGCCCGTACAAGGTCCGTCACTTCAACTGGTACGACTACGCGGAGCCGGGCGGGGAGTGGGAAAGTTGGCCGGACCCGCTGAACATGCTGCTCAACCCGGACGTCACCGTACGCGAGAAGGGCGTGATGGAGAAGTGCACGTTTTGCGTGCAGCGGATCCGCGGCGCGCAGAACCGGGCGCGCCTCGAGGACCGTGCCGTCGCGGACGGGGACATCACCCCCGCGTGCGCGCAGGCGTGTCCCTCGGAAGCGATCGTGTTCGGCGATCTCCACGACCCGGCGTCCCGGGTGGCGCAGCTCGCGCGCCAGCCCCGCGGCTATCACGTGCTGGAGGAGCTCAACACCCAGCCGGCCATCACCTATCTCGCCCGCGTCGTCCACGACGGAGCGGCCTGACCGACGATGCCCCAGCCTCCGACCCGCGGCGCACCCGCCGCCCACACGGCCCCAGCGACCCGCCTCACCTACGACTATGTGACGCGGACCATCGCCGGCACGCTCGGAAACCCCGGGCGGGGCTACTACGCCCTGCTCGGCAGCGCCGTGACCCTGCTCGCGATCGGCATCGTGTGTCTGTTGTACCTGCTGCGCTACGGCCTGGGGCTCGCCGGGTACTCGATGCCGACGTACTGGGCCGTGTTCATCACCTGCTTCGTGTTTTGGGTGGGGATCGCGCATTCGGGGACGCTCATCTCGGCGATCCTGTTTCTGTTTCGGTCGGGCTGGCGCACGGCCGTGTATCGCGTGGCCGAGGTGATGACCGTGTTCGCCGTGATGACGGCGGGGCTGTTCCCCCTGATCCACATCGGGCGCCAGTGGTACTTCTACTGGCTGATTCCCTATCCCAACGAGCGTGGCCTGTGGCCCAACTTCAAGTCGCCGCTCATCTGGGACGAATTCGCGATCGGGACGTACTTCACCGTCTCGACCGTGTTCCTGATCATGGGGCTGATCCCCGACATCGCCGCGGTGCGGGACGTGGCCACCGGGTGGCGCAAGAAGCTGTACGCGATCACCGCGCTCGGGTGGCGGGGGACGAACGAGCAGTGGCGGCACTACCGGCCGGCCTATCTGTACATCGCCGCCCTCGCCACGCCGCTCGTGCTCTCGGTGCACAGCGTGGTCTCGTGGGACTTCGCCATGGCGCAGGTCCCCGCGTGGCATGAGACGATCTTCGCGCCGTACTTCGTGGCCGGCGCCATCTATTCGGGCTGTGCCATGGTCATCACGCTGCTCGTCCCGATGCGGAAGTTCTTCCGCCTCGAGGAGATCGTCACAGTTCACCACTTCGAGAACCTCGCGAAGCTCATCCTCCTGACGGGGATGATCGTCTGCTACGCGTACGTCGTGGAGTATTTCGTCGCCTGGTACAGTGGACCGACGCCCGAGCGCGCGGCGTTCTGGTACCGCGCGTTCGGCCCGTTCTGGTGGGCCGGGTGGACCATGAACGTGTGCAACGCGTTTCTGCCGTGGCTCCTGTGGTCCAAGAAGGTCCGCACCAACATCACCGCCCTGTTCGTGATCTCGATTTTCGTGAACGTCGGCATGTGGATGGAGCGGTTCGTGATCATCGCGATCCATCTCGCGGGTGAGCCGTTCGAGCCGTGGGTGAAGCACGGCTACAACCCCACGTGGGCCGACTGGGGCATCATGGCGGGGAGCTTCGGCTGGTTCTTCATGTGGTTCCTGCTGTTCGTAAAGAACTTCCCGGCGGTGTCGGTCGCCGAGGTGAAGGAGGAGCTGCCTCCACCCGGGGGGAGGGCGCGCCACACGTGAAGCTCGCGAATCCGCTCACGGCCATCTTTCACCCGCCGCCCACGGCCGGCGTGCTCGCCGTGTTCGGGCGGCTGGATGCTACCGTGGAGGCAATCGGGCGCTTGCGCGCGGCGGGGCACACCGAGTTCACCGTCTACTCGCCCCTCGCCCGGCACGAGCTGGAGCGGGCGCTCGCCCAACCGACGAGCCCGGTGCGGATGTGGACGCTGATCGGTGGCATCGCGGGCTGCGCGATCGGGACGTGGATCTCGCTCTACATGTCGTACGACTGGCCGGTCCAGGTCGGGGGTAAGACGATCGGGTCGATCCCGCCCTACGTCGTGATCATGTTCGAGATGACCGTGCTGTTCGGCGCCCTGACCACGATCCTCGGGATCCTCCTGAACATCCTGCTCGCCGCCCGACATCAGGGGACCATCGCCTACGACCCACGGTTCACGAACGACAAGTTCGGGGTGTTCGTGGCCGCGCGTCCCGAGCGGGCGGGGACGGTCGAAGCCCTGCTCAAGGCCTGCGCCGCGGAAGAGGTGCGCCGTGCCTAAGTCGCGTACGGCCCTTGCCGCTCTTGCCGCTCTTGCCGCCCTTGCTTGCAACCCGGACGACGTCGTGCATCGGATCGGGTGGTTCGCCACCATGCGCCACCAGCGCAGCATCGAGCCGTATGCGCGCCCGATCCCCCCCGTCCCCGGCACGGTGCCCGTGACGGGGGCGGAGCCGACGATGTCCCTCCAGACGGCCGATCGGCTCGTGAATCCCCGCACACGCACGTCGGAGTCGGTCAATCACGGCCGCTTCTTGTACGAGACCTATTGCTTAGTGTGTCACGGCGCGGCCGGCCGCGGCGACGGGCCGATCTCGTCGGCGGGTGGGGGCCAGTTCTTCGGCGTGCGCTCGCTCGTCAACGACACGATCGCCCGACGCACGGACGGCTACATCTACGCCGTGCTCGTGAGCGGCCAGGTGATGGGGCGCGGCTTGATGCCGGTCTACGGCGACAAAGTGCGCGGCAACGACCGGTGGGATCTCGTGAACTACGTGCGCACGCTGCAGGCGGCGGCGCAGGCGACCGGACGCCGGCGATGAGCGCCACCGCGACCGCGGCGCGCGCCGATCTGGCGCGGAGTGCGCGCCAGTTCCCGGCGCGCACGTTCACGCTGCTCGGCGGCGTGCTCGCGATCGCCGGCGGCGCCGTGTTCTTGTGGCTGCTCGCGGCGGGCGAGCGCGCGCGGGCGTGGCAGTCGTGGCACGTGAACTTCATGTTCTGGATCGGGCTGGCGCAGGGGCTGGTGATCGTCGCCGCGACCCAGAAGCTGGCGAAGGGACACTGGGCGGGGTTGATGATTCGCTTCGCCGAGGCCGCCGTGGCCTTCCTGTTCGTCGCGCTCCTGCTGTTCGCAGGTGAGTTCGTCGCGCGCGCGGCCTTGTTCGGCTGGGTGCACGCCCCCCAGCGCACCGAGGTCGGGCCGTGGTTCACCACCCCGTTCTTCTTCGTCCGCACCTGGCTGATCCTGGCCCTCATGGCGTGGCTCTCCTGGCGCTTCGTGCGAGCCGACATGGCGCCGGATATTGGCGAGCTCGCCTCAGGCCGCCCGGCGGAGCGGCTCGAGGGCCGCGATGGGATCATGCGCGACGCCGCGGTGCTGGTGGTCGCGTACGCCTTCGCCTACAGCCTGCTCGGGTTCGACCTGGTCATGTCCCTCAACCACCGCTGGGTGAGCAACCTGTACGGGGCGTTCTACTTCATGGGCAGCTTCCTGGCGGCGCTCGCGGGGCTCGCGGTCTTGACCCTCGCCGTGCGGCGAGCCATGGGCATCGCGAGTGTCGTGTCGGAGAGCCAGCTGCACGACCTCGGGAAGCTCGTGTTCGGCTTCACCGTGTTCTGGGGCTATCTGTTGTGGGCCCAGTTCCTGGTCATCTGGTACGGCAACATTCCGGAGGAGACCTACTTCATCTTCTATCGCTTGTGGGGCCCGTGGCGCCCCATCGGCGCGGCCGTCTTCATTCTGGTGTTCGTCGCTCCGTTCATCGGGCTGCTCGGCGCCAAGCCCAAGAAGTATCCGCCCACCTTCGTCCTCTTTTCGCTCGTCAGCCTCGTGGGCATCTGGCTCGAGCGCTATCTCGAAGTCGTGCCGTCGATCAATGGCGGCGCCGGGCCGGCGGGCGGCCTGCCCGAGATCGGCGTCACGCTGCTGTTCGGCGGTCTGTTTCTCCTGTCCTACGGTTGGTTCGGCGCGCGCTATCCGATGGTGTCGCCACGCCTCGCCGCGGATACGCTGGAGCGTGAGCAGCACTAGCAGCTCCGACGCCTCACACGTTCCTGACCTTCCGCGGGATCCAGCCGCGATCTCACCGGGTTGCCCTGTGTACTACTCGTACCTGTCGTCCGTCGCACCCACGCGTGACAACGGAGGGTCTATGCGGTCGAAGTGGCTGTCGCTGGTATCAGGCGTCGCGGGAGCACTGCTGCTGGTGTCGTGCGGAAGCTCGACCGGCACGACCTACGGCGGCGGTGGCGGCGGCGGGTGCACGCCGACGGCCACGAAGATCTGCACGGCGGGGGGAAACCAGTTCAACCCCGTGACGCTCACGGTGGCGGCGGGCACCACCGTGACGTGGGAAAACGGGGACGGCATCGCACACACGGTCACGAGCGCGACCGGGTCGGCGGACACGTATGACATGGCCCTCGCGTCCGGCACGGTCTCCCACCAGTTCGCGACCGCCGGCACCTACAACTACTACTGCAAGAATCACGGGTTCAACGGCACGCCCCCGACCGGCATGCACGGGACCATCACGGTCCAGTAGCGGCGCGGAGCGGTTGCAGTCGGCGCCGCAACGCGGCGAGGGAATCGGCGGAGAGGGGCCCACGAACGTCCCGGAACAGATCGGGCCGCACCTGACCGGCGGCTTTCGCGGCAAGTGGTGCGGGGCGCTTAGCCACGGTTGCCAGTGAATCGGCGGCGGGCGCGAGTTCGGGTCGCGCGGCGGGCGCACTCGCGACCACTACCTGGTCGAGCAATTGCGGCGCGGTCCGGGCGTTGATCACCTCGATCATCGTCGTCGCGTCGAGCGCCTGCTCGACGATCACGACATCGGCGTACCCGATGGCGCGACCGCGGTAGAGCGCTTCGATCGGGACGCCGGGGACGACGAGCGGGTCGGTGCCCAGCACGCGCCGTGCGCTGTCGATGCTGATGGCGCCGCCCTTCTGCCACTGGCTGCGTCCGTTCCCGGATTCTTTTCGCAGGGCAATCCGCGCCGGCCGCTCTTCAAGCCGCACACTGTCAGCGACGCCCGCGGCAGCCCTGTCCGCCGACATCATCGGCTCGGGGCGCGGTAACGCGATGTTGTCTACCCGAGCGCGGGCCTGCGGCGGAGCAGGCGGAGCCGCGGCCGTCGTGCGTGCCGCGCCGGGCGTCGCGACGTGAGTTTCGCGGCGCGCCAGCTCCTGCTTCGGCGGCTCCGGCCTTGTGGGCGTCGTCGCCGCCGTGGAGCGTGCCGCTTCGGCTTCCGGGGCTCGCTTCACATCGCTGCCGAGGTAGGTCCCGATGCCGAGGGCCAGTGCCACGGTCGCCGCCCAGGCCAGCGGGAGACGCACTTGCCACCACAGCCGGGTGGGAGCCTTCACGTCGCCGGCCCGGAACGGTGGCAGCGCGCGGTCGGGCGGTGTGGCCACCGCCAGCAGCTCGGCGGCGCGGGCGATCAAGGCGCGCTCTTCGTCTACCCGCCGGCGGCATTCGGGGCACTGGGCCAGGTGTGCGTCGACTCCCCGGGCCTCCGCCGGCGTCAGCTCGCCGTCGAGATAGCTATGCAGGATCCCGTCATCCACGTGCGACATGCTCACCTGACTTTCCCTCGTAGGCTTCCACCAGCCGCCGGCGCGCCCGCGCCAACGTCGTGCCGATCGCCCCGCGCGCGAGCCCCGTTTGCGCCGCGATTTCGTCGTACGACAGCCCTGAGTCCCACAACAGGAGCACCTCCCGGTCGCGGGGCGTCAGCTGCTCCAGCGCGGCGCGGACCTGGGCGCGCTCGGTCTCCGCGTGCACCGCGTCATCCGTCGCCGGCTCGCTCTGCGGCTCGGCCTTGAGCAGCGTGAGGTGGCGGCGCTCCCGCGCCGCGCGCCGTGCGTCGTCCCGCGCCATGTTCGCAGCCACGATGAAGAGCCACCCCCGCGCGTTGTCCGGTTTGTGCACCACCGCGCGCGCAAACGCCTCCTGCGCCAGGTCCTCCGCGCGCGCGGCGTCCCACACCTTGCGGTACAGGAAGCGCACGAGCGCGCGGTAGGTGGTGCGATAGATCTCCGCGAGATCCTGGGGCACGGCACTAAGTGCGGAATGCGGAGTTCGGAATGCGGAATGTCAGGATAAGCGTCACGAGGCGAACGCCCCCCCCCTGAAATTCCGCGTTCCGCATTCCGCACTCCGCATTGGGCTCATCACCTAAAGTTGCTCACGAGCTTCGCCAACTCGCCATCATCCCAGGTGGTTTTGCCTCCGGCGTCAATCCTGACGCTCACGCGGCGCCCGGCCACCAGCACCGCCGGCTCGAGCGTGGCCGGCTGCAGCAGCTCGGGGAGGGCCCGCAGCAGTGCGAAGTACGCGTCGCTGAAGGCCGCGACGCTCACCACGCGCAAGGAGTCGTGATGCGCGATGTCGCTCCACACACCATCGCGCCATGCGAACACGCGGCCGCCCACGCGCTGTCTGCGACTCGTCTTCCCGCGCTCCTGCACGAGGACGGAGTCGGCCGCGACCGAACCGGTCGCGACCACCGCCTCGAGGTTGACCGAGCTGGCCATCTTGCGCGACGCCTCGGAGCGCCGCACCGCATCCGCCCCCGCCTGGTCTTGTGGCGCGGGCGCCATCAACGGAATGGGGCGCGCCGCGAGACTCGGCTCCTGCACCAAGTACGATGTGTACTCGGTCAGGATGCCGTAGCGCAACGCCAGCCGCTTCAGCTCGTCCACGATTTCGGGATTGGCGCCGTGCAGCCGGATCTCGCGGGACAACGCCCCCGCTTTGCGGGCCGCCCACAGCTGCTGGAGATAGCCGACCCCCGACGGCTCGCCGTCGAACCGGGCAGCCGTGGTGAATCGCTCCTCGCGACTATTCCTGCGTCCCGTCACCGTCAGGGACCGCTCCCCGTTGCCAGCTCCCCGGTACCGACCGAAGACGACGAGCTCGTCGCCGGCGAACAGGTCGGGCAGGCGCTGCGGCTGCAGATCATACAGGTCGACGCCGTCGGCCGCGAGCACGAGGTCGGTGAGCACCGGAGACGACACCTTGGCGGCGAGCGAGCCGACGGCCTGCTCGATATCGCCGCCGGGCTGAATGTAGGTCGTGACCCCACGGGCACGCTCGGTCAAGCGGTCGAGCACGTACGTGTTCACGTCGTACCCGATGCCGAACGCGAAGACGCGAAACGGCCCGCGGCCGCGCTCCGCCTGGTCGGCGAGGTGCTCGGGGTCGGTCTCGCCGACGGTCGGCACGCCGTCCGTGAGGAACACCACCACTCCGAGTGCCCCTTCGGCGGGCGGCGCGGCGAGCGCCTCCGAGAGCGCGCCCGCTACGTTGGTGCCGCCCCCCGCTTCGAGGCGTCGCACCCAGGCCTGCGCCCCTTGCACGGTCTCACTGGAGACCGCGGTCCACCCGGTCGCGTATCGCTCCACCCCGCTCGAGAACGCGATCACGCGGAATCGGTCTCCCGCGCGGACCGTGCCGAGCAGCTGCACCAGCGCGGCCTTCGCCTGGTCGAGCTTGTCGCCGGACATGGAGCCGGACACGTCGAGTACCGCGACCAGGTCGCGGCGCACCGTCTCGGCTTCGCGGGGGCGACCCGGCGCCAGCAGCAGCATGAAGTACCCGTCTTCGCCGGCGGGTTGGCTGGCGACGAACGACATGCCCACCAGACCGTGCGCCAGCGGCAGGAACAGCTCGAGGTCGCCGCGGGCGCTCGTGTCGGCGAGCGTGATCTCGAGGCGGTCGGCGTCGCGGGTCACATTCACGCGGTGCGTCGGGGAATACGGCTCGCCGAATCGTCCCGCGGAATCGACCTGGACGCGCAGGCTCTGCGACGGCGCGATGCCGGGTCCGCTGCCCGCGCCGTACCGAAAGCGCCAGGCGTCTCCCACGCGATCGAGCAGCTGCGTGTAGCGGAGCGTGATCTTGCGGGTCTCTCCCGGGGCGATCGGGAACACACGCGCCCGTAGCAGGCCGTGGCCGGCCAGCTCGATGAGCGCGGGGTCGCGCTTGCGCCGCACGATGTCCTCGTAAATCGCGCGCGCCTGGCTCGCATCCATCGGCTCTCCCTTGAGCTCGCGATCGCCTTGCCACAGGGAGAAGTCGCTGAACACGGCTTCGCCCGCGAGCGGATAGAGATAGTTGGCCTCGTCGAGCACAGGGCCTGAGTTGCGGAACCATTCTTCCACCATGACGCGCGCGGCCCGTCCGGTGAGGGTGACCTGCACGGCGCTGCGAACTTTGACGATCGCGCCGCGCGGAAAGGCCGGCAGCGGCCGAATCGGCTCGATCCATCCCTGCGCCGCTCCCGGCGCGAGCGGCGCGGTGAGCAGGCAGACGAGCCCCAGCAACCGAGGCGAGGACAGCATGGCGACGGATCCTGTGAGAGTCGAGAGAGAGACGCTGCGGGCCCGGTCGGTTGCACACGGCGGTCGGCGAGCGGTACGGGCCGACACCGTACGTGACGGCGTGCGAAGGGGTTGCGGTAAAGGTGCGCGCGCCCGCATCTTGGGATGCGCCTGCGCCGCCGGCAGTAGGTCGTCGCGCCCTATTGGATGGGAACCGTGCCGCGCTACACTTACCGCCGCCTCACGAAACTTCCCAGCTCGGCCGACGAGCTGCGTCGCCACACCGTGCTGAACCTCCCCGGCATGCTGCACGGGCTCAGCTTCGAGCACATGATCATGCGTCCCGGCGCCGCCGTGCCGATCTCAGTCGAGGACGACACGGGCATCCTGGTTTTCACGATCGCCGGACGCGGCGTGATGCTGCTCGACGGCGATCGGATCGAAGTGTCGGCGAACGATCTGGTGCATATTCCCGCCGGCGTGCCGTACGGGCTGCAGACCCTGGGTGGGACGGATTGGGTGTATGTGGTGCTGCAGGCGCCGACGGTGTAACGGGCGGCAAAGGGCGGCAGCGGGCGGCATGGCAACGGTCGCTCGTGCCGCCCTTGCCGCCTATTGCCGCCCTTTTGCCGCCTATCCGATCGCGCAGGCGTTCGGCCCGAATTCGAGGATCTCGGCGTCGGCCTCCGCGACATCGACGAGCCCCAGATTCGCCAGCTTGATCGTGCGATACGCCTCCGGCGGCGTGCTGGTGTGGTCGGACACCCATTTCAGGAAAGCGCGCCGCTCCTCGATGAGGACCGCTTCGTTGGTCGCCGCGATCACGTCGAACCGCGCGGCCACGCTGCGGTCCGCTCGGCGCTCGGTCTCGCTGGCGTAGTGGGCCGGGAGGATGACGAGGTCCCCCGCCCAGGCCCGGCGCACGCGCTCGAGACTGTCCCACAGCCGGGCCGCCCAGGCGTCGCGCTGTCCCCCCAGGTCGGGGCGACCGACTGACCGTACGAACAGGAAGTCACCGCTGAGCGCCAGCGCCCCGTCGGCGAGGAGCGCGAGACTCCCGAGGGTGTGCCCGGGGACGTGCGCCGCGACGAGCGTGGCCCGACCGAATGCGATCGTGTCGCCGTCGCCCAGGGGTTGGTACTCGACGCGACCTTCCGCGCCGTCGTAGGGGGAGCGGGCATCGTCCGGGTGCAGGAAATAGGGGACCTGCCAGCGCCGGGCGGCGGTGCGGGCGCCGCTCAGGTAATCGGCGTGCATGTGGGTGTCGATCACGGCCGCGGGCGTGGCGTCTAGGGCGCGCAGCAGGGTCTCGTACGGCTCGAGGTGGCGACCCGGGTCCACCACCAGGGCATCGCGGTCGCTCACCAGCACGTAGGAAAGAGCGCCCTTGCCGACGCGATCGAGCTGTACGACGTGCTGGAGCGCCGCAGTGGGAGAGAGGCGGCGGGGCAGGTATACGGTGTCCCACGCGGCCATGCCTCCGGCCACGGAGAACGCGTCGAAGCCGCGCTCCCGCAGGTATTGCGTGGCCTGCTGACTCGAGTTGCCGTGGCCGCAGATCACCGCCACCGGGGCCGTCGCATCGAGTCGCAGCGACTCGAGCGTAGGGAGCTGGTACATCGCCGAGGCCGGCAGGGTGCGAAAGTCGAGCGTCGCACCCAGCGTGACACGGCCGCGGGCGACGCGCTCGGGGGTGCGGATGTCGAGCAGCTGCACGCGCTCGCCCTGGTCGAGGCGGCGCGCCAGGTCGGCGGCGGGGATACGCGGGACGGACGGCGGCGGCATGGTGGTTCAGTGTCGCGGGCGTCGTGCGAAAACGCAACGTCCGCCGGCTCTCGCAGGACTCCCGTTTTCCGGGCACGCGAATATATTGTGAACGCGTTCACAAGCACCATCTCGTCTATCGTCCTGGAGGGAGTTCGCGATGCGGTTCACCCTGCTCACCACGCTCGTCGCGTTCACGGCCGTCGCCTGCGGCGGCGAGAAAAAGTCGGCGGCGTCTCAGGCTGAGGCTGCGACACCGATGCCGGCCGCCCCGTCTGCGGCGCCGGCCAGCCCCGAACCGGCGGGCGCCGTGGTCGAAGTCAAGATGACCGGTAACGGCACGTCCCAGGCCGCGTTCGCACCCAGCAAGCTGACGATCAAGACCGGCACGACCGTTCGCTTCATCAATGTCTCGGGCGGTCCGCACAATGTCGCCTTCTCCGGCGACTCCGTGCCCAAGGGCGGCGCCGATGCGCTGAAGAAGGGCATGCCGAATCCGATGGGTGACCTCACGGGACCGTTCCTCACGCAGCCCAACGAGAAGTACGACGTTTCCTTTGCGGGCGCCCCGGCAGGCGTGTACAGGGGCTACTGCATGCCGCACGTCGCGCTCGGCATGCACATTACGATCACGGTGCAATAGCCGGTCAGCGCGACCGCATCGTGAAACGGCCCCGGCCAACCCGGGGCCGTTCGAGGAATTCCCCCGCGCCATGATCCACCGCCTGCTGCTGAGTCTCGTGCTACTTGCCGTGTCGAGCGACGGCGCCGCGCCGGTGCCGCCCGCGGCGACCGCCCGCATCTTTCGCGATCCGGCCGCCGGCACGCTCGTGATCGATCTCGCGCCGATGGATCTGCCGGCCAACACGCCGCATCACATGATCGCGCAGCCGCCCGTCGCGACGCTCGAGATTCCGGAGACGGGCTTCATCTACGGCTTCCGGGTGCAGGTCGTGGACAGCGCGGGACACGCGCTGCCCGATGAGCTGATCCATCACTTCAATCTCATCGACCCCGACCACCGCGAGCTGTTTCTCCCGATCTCGCGCCGGCTGCTCGCCGCCGGACACGAGACCGGCGCGATCCGCCTGCCGCGCCTGCTGTTCGGCTTGCCGCTCGAGCGCGGGGAGCACGTCGTCGCCAGCGCCATGGTCGAGAACCTGACGGCCACGACCTATGTGGGGGCGCGCGTACGACTCGCGATGAATTTCACGCCGACGGGTCGGCCCTGGCCGCTGTTCAGCGCCTCGCCCTGGCAGATGGATGTAGCCTTCCCGGTCGGCGACAAGTCGTTCACGCTCTCGCCGGGCCACTCCTCGCGATCGTACGAAGGGAGCCCGGTGGTGCCGGGCAGCATCGTCGGCCTCGGGGGTCACATGCACGACTTCGGGCGTGTGATCGAGTTCGCGGACGCGACGACGGGCGAAGTGATCTACCACGCGGCTCCCGTGGCCGACTCGACGGGCCGCATCGAGTCGGTTCCCGTCGCGTTTCTCTACGGATGGACCCGTCTCGGCGTCCACATCGTGCCCGCGCACCGCTACCGCGTGACCGTGTCGTACGACAACCCCACCGGTCAACCGATTCCGGACGGTGGCATGGGCGTGGTCGGCGGCCTGTTCGTACCCGACCGCGGCGTCACGTGGCCCGCCGCCGACCCGCGCGACACGCTCTACCACGACGACTACCTCCACTACATGCGCCTCGCGGGTGGCCACGAGATGAACATGGCCGGGACCGCGATGCCCATGACGATGGCCGGGCACGAGCATCACCGCTGAGGTGGCGGCTGACGCCGTGCTGCTGGACTTCGGCGGCACGCTCGACGCGGACGGCGTGCATTGGAGCCCGCGGTTTCACACGGCCTATCGCGCCGCAGGCGGGACCCTCGACTTCGCGGCGTTCGAGCCGCTCTTCAGAATCTCCGACCAGGCCCTGGCGCACTTGCCGGGTATCGCCACGCTCGGCTTCCGGGCCGCGATCGAAACACAAGCCCGCCTGCTCGCCGAGGTGCTTCCCGATCGTGAGCGCGTGAATCCGGCGGCGATCGCCCGACGCCTGCACGGCGACGCCCTGGCCGCCGTCGAGCGCAACCGTCCGGTGCTGGAGCGGCTGGCCGGGCGCTACCGCCTGGGCGTCGTGTCGAACTTTACGGGCAACCTCGAGCCTTGTTTGACAGAGCTCGGCCTGGCGAGATTGTTCGCTGCCGCCAGCGATTCCGCCGTGGTGGGATGCAGCAAGCCCGATCCACGCATCTTCCTTGGCACGCTGGCCCGGTTGGGAGCGCGCCCGGAGCGCGCCTGGATGGTGGGGGACAACTTCGAGGCGGATATTCGCGGCGCCGCGGCGCTCGGCCTGCGCACCTGCTGGCTCGCTCCGCCCGAGCGACCGTTGCCCGCGACGGCGGGACAGGGGGACGTCCCCACCGCCCGCATCGCATGCTTCGTGGACATCGAAAGGGTGCTCGCCTAACAGGTGCACGGGCTCATCCTCGCGGGCGGCGAGGGGTCGCGCCTCGCGGCGGGGGGGATTGCCGTTCCCAAGCCGCTCGTCGAAGTGGCGGGCCGGCCCCAGATCGTGGGCCTGCTCGAAACCTTCGCCACGCTGGGTTGCTCCAGCCTCACGTGTGCAGTTCGTGCGGATTTCCCGGAAGTCCGGCGCTTGCTTGACGGGAGGCGGTTCGGCCCGCCCCTTACAGTGGTGCCCTGTCGCACACCGTCCTCCCTGCATACGCTGGTCGAGGGACTGCGGGGGATGGCCGCGGGCCCGGTGTTCTGCAGCATGGTGGACACCGTGATGCGGGCAGAGGACTGGGAGGCGGTCTATCGGGCGGCCGGGCGGTATCTCGAGGAGGGGACCGAGCTGGTGCTCGCTGTGACGCCGTACGTGGACGACGAGTCTCCGGTGTACGTAAGCCGGCGCGCGGACGGCGCGGTGTCGGCCGTGAGCGACCAGCCGGTGACCCCCGTGTGCGTCACGGGCGGGGTCTACGGCCTGAGCATGGCCGCCCGCCTGGCCGCGGCGGGTGCCGTCGCCGGTGGCGTGCACAAGATGCGCGCTTTTCTCAAGGCACTGGTGGCGGAGGGGCGGCGCGTGGCGGCCGTCGAAGTGCCGCGCATTATCGATATCGATCGGCCATCGGATCTTCAGACCGCGAACGCGTGGCTCGCCGCGCGCGAAAGGTAAACCTTGGCCCAACTGGTCGCGATTTACCGCAGCCCGTCGTACTCGCCGCTGCAGCACCGCGTGAACGACACCGCCATCCTGGACGCCACGGTCCGGTTGCTCGAGGCCGACGGCTGGCGGGCCACCAAGACCACGGAGCTCGAGGTGGAGCAGGGCCGCCTGCCGGCGGCGGAGCTCTACCTCAACATGTGCCAGGGCTCGCTCGCCGCGGAGCAGCTGATGCCGCTCGAGTCCGACGGCATCGTGGTGGTGAACCGGCCGTCGAGCGCCTTGAATTGCCACCGCTATCGCCTGGTCCGGCGACTGGGCGACAGCACGCTGCCGTTCCCCCGGACGCTCATCCTCGCCAGCTCGGCTCCGCTGCCGCCGCCCGCCCAGCTCGGCGCACTCAGTCGCGATCACCACAAGCTCTGGATCAAGCGCGGCGACGTGCACGCCGAGCGTCCGGAGGATGTGGTCGCCACGACGCCGGACGGCCTGCCGGAGGCGTTGCGCGCCTTCACGGATCGTGGTATTCCCTGGGTGGCGCTGCAGGAGCACGTGTCGGGGCCGGTGGTGAAGTTCTACGGCGTGACCGACGGTCGCTTCTTCAACTGGTACGGCGCGGAGGCCGGGTTCGACGGCGAGCGTCCTCAGGTGGACGAGAACCGCCTCAAGGCGCTCGCCTTCGAGGCGGCGGCGATCCTCGGACTCGAGGTGTTCGGCGGCGACGTCGCGTTCCCCGAGCCCGACCGCCCGGTCTTGATCGACATCAACGACTGGCCCAGCTTCGCCCCGTTCCGCGAGCCGGCGGCGCGCGCCATCGCGGCCTACATCACTCACCGCTTCGCCCATCGGAAACATTCGTGACGCACACCTTACGCCGTCTCCAGATCCCCGGCCCGAAGTCCAAGGCCTTGTTCGACGCGGAATCCGCGTACCTGGCGCCCGGCACGCAGAGTGTGGCCCTGTTCAGCCAGCTGTCGATCGACCGCGGCGAGGGCGCCGTCCTGTACGACGTGGACGGCAACCGCTACATCGATCTCCTCGCCGGCGTCGGGGTGGCGAGCCTGGGCTACGCCCATCCCAAGTACGTCGCCGCGATGCAACGGCAGATCGCCCGAGTCCATGTCGGGAGCTTCACGACCGAGCACCGCGCGGCGCTGGTCAAGCTGCTCGCCGAACTTGCCCCCGGCGACCTGAACCGCACCCAGTTCTACTCGAGTGGGGCCGAGGCCGTCGAGGCGGCGCTGCGGCTGGCGAAGTCGCGCACCGGGCACACGGAAGTGATCGGGTTCTGGGGCGGGTTCCACGGCAAGACCGGGGGCGTGCTGCCGGTCCTGGGATCGAGCTTCAAGCACGCGCTCGGGCCCCTGATGCCGGGGGCGTACCTGTCCCCCTACGCCTCCTGCGCGCGCTGCGCGTTCGGCAAGACCTTCCCGTCGTGCGAGTGGCACTGCGTCGACTTCCTGCGCAAAAAGATCGAGCTCGAGACCACGAAGGACGTCGCGGCGATCATCGTCGAGCCGATCCAGGGCACGGCCGGCAACGTCGTGCCGCCGCCCGGTTACCTGCAGCTCTTGCGCGAGCTCGCCGACGAGCTGGGCGCGCTGCTGATCTGCGACGAGATGATCACGGGATTCGGACGCACGGGCAAGATGTTCGCGATCGAGCACGAGGGCGTCCTCCCGGACATCCTGACGGTGGGGAAGGGGTTTGGGGGCGGCTTCCCGATGAGCGGCGTGATCGCGCGCGAGGAGCTCGCCTTCTCGAAGCCGTGGGCCAATCCGAGCGGCAGCTCGTCGTCGTACGGCGGCAATCCGCTGGCGGCCGCGGCGGCGCGGGTGACGGTGGAGACGATCGTGGAAGAGAATCTGGTGGAGCACGCGCGCCGTGTGGGCGACCGCATGCTCGCGGAGCTCAAGCGTTGGCCGGCGACGCTCCCCATCGTGTCGGACGTGCGGGGCCGCGGCCTGCTGCTCGGCATGGACCTCGTGGTCCCCGGCACTCGCACGCTGCTCGACAAGAAGACGACGCGCTGGATTTTCGACACGTTGTTGTCGCGCGGCGTGCTGGCGATGATCTACAACCCCGAGGTCCGCATCAACCCGCCGCTGGTCATCGAGGAAGACCAGGCGATGGGCGCCCTCGCCATCATGAAGGACGTGCTCAGTGAAGCCACCGAACGACTTGTCGCATAAGGGGCGGTCGGTCGAGGAGTGGGTGGACCTCCACTTCTTCCGGCCCATTGGGATCCGGATCGCCCGGGCGTTGCAGCCCACCGGTATTTCCGCCGACCAGGTGACCCTGTGGTCGCTCGTGATCGGGGTCGTCGCCGGCCACCTGTTCGCCTACCGGGACCGCTGGACCAACCTGATCGGCTTCGCGCTGTTCATCGTGTCCGATGTGTTCGACTCGGCGGACGGGCAGCTGGCGCGGCTGCGGGGCACGTCCACGCGGTTCGGCCGGGCCCTGGACGGGATCAACGACAACCTCCGCTTCGTCAACCTGTATTTCCATCTGATGTACCGACTCATCGCCTCGGGCTTTTGGGGGCCGGGCGCGTGCTTGCTGGTGGCGGCCGCCGGGCTCGCCCACACGTTCCAGAGCGCGGCCATCGACTTCGTGCGCAACGCGTACCTCTACATCGGTGTGGGCGGCCGCGGGGAGCTCGATCTCCCCGAGGACCTGGACCCCGCCCCGCGCGGCTCGTGGCTGGTCCGGTTCGGGGCCCGCGTGTACCGCGATTACGTGGTGCGACAGGTGCAGCTGTTCCCCCGCTCGGTAAAGCTCATCCGCGCGTTGCGGCAGGAGGGGGGGGCCGTCTCGCCGCAGTTCCGGACGCAGTACCGCGCACGGCAGGACGTTGTGCTGCCGCTGTGCGCCTGGTTGGGGCAGAACATCCGGTTCGTCGTACTGGGCATCGCGGGGCTGGCCGGACGCCCGTCCGCGTTCCTGTGGACCGAGGCGGTGTGGATGAGCCTGGTGCTCGTGGTGTTGCTGTGGATGCACGAATGGAATGCCACGGCGCTGGGCGGCCTGCTCGACGCGGAGCACAATGCCTACGCCCGCCTCGTCTGAGCCGCGCCGCTACCGCGGTGCCCTGATCGGCGCGGGGGGCATCGCGCGGCAGTCTCATTTGCCCGCGCTGCGGGGCGCGCTGCGCGCCCGGGTCGACGTCGTCGCCCTCGTGGACACCGCGCCCGGCGTTCCCCCGGTGGACGGGATCCCCCTGTTGCGCGACCACACGGCGCTCTCCGACCTCGGCCCGCTCGACTTCATCGACATCTGCACCCCGACCGCCTCCCATCTCGAGCTCACCGTGTGGGGACTGGAGCAGGGCTACCACGTGGTGTGCGAGAAGCCGGTGGCGGTCACGCGCGTAGAGGCCGAGCGGATCGCCGCGGCGTCGCGGGCGAGCGGCCGGATCGTGCTGCCGTGCCACCAGCACCGCTACAACCCGGTGTGGCTGCGGGTGAAAGCGTGGCTCGCGGCCGGGGCCATCGGTCGCTGGCATCTGGCGGAGTTTTCGATCCACCGGCTCGCAGCCGACCCCGGCCGGGCCGTGGGAGGAGGAGGGGGGAACACGCCGTGGCGGGGCACGAGCTCGGCGGGACGAGGCGGCGTGCTGCTCGACCACGGTACGCATCTCGTCTACCAGCTCCTCGACGTCGCCGGCATGCCGGCCGCGGTAAGCGCCTGGACGGGCCGGCTGCGGCACGCCGGCTACGATGTCGAGGACACGGCGGCCCTGCGGTTCGAGTATCCCGACCGGCTGGCGACGATGTTCTTCACCTGGGCCGGGCGCACGCGCGAGAACCGGATCCGCTTCGTGGGCGATGCCGGCATGATCGAATGGGTGGACGGTGAGCTGCGGCTCGAGCGGGCCGGCGCGGTCGAGCGGCTGGACTTCGCGGCCGAGCTCCAGAAGACGGCGTACCAGCGGTGGTTCGCCTGCCTGTTCGAGGCGTTCGTCGCCGCGCTCGACGCGGGCGACGCCGGCGCACCATTCCTGGACGATATCGGGCGGGTGGCGGGCGTGGTGGAGCACGCGTATGCGGCGGCCCGGAGCGGCGCGACGCTGGCGATCCCGGGCGGCGTGTGAGCCGTCGGCTCCAGGCCCTGCTGTTCGTCGTCGGCTCCGCGGTGTTCGCCTATCTGGTGGCGCGCATCGGGGTGGGAGCGCTGCTCGCGGACGCACGCCACACGGGCTGGATGTTCGTCCCGATCCTGCTGCTGTACGGCGCGGTATGCGGGTGCAACGCGGGCGCGTGGTGGCTCGTGATGGCCGGTGAGCCGAGCCGCCCGCCGTTCTGGCGGACGTGGGCCATCACCGTGGCCAGCTTCTCGCTCAACTTCATGACCCCGCTCGTCAATGTGGGCGGCGAGCCGTTCAAGATCGCCGCCGTCGCACCCTGGCTCGGCCTGCGGCGTGCCGCCGGGTCGGCGGTGATCTATCAGATGCTGCACACCTTCGGGATGCTGCTGAGCTTCCTCACGGCGGTGGTGCTCGGCATGATCTTCCTGCCCCGGTCACCGGTCATCGTAGCGCTCTTGGCCGGCGCCTTCCTCGGGCTCGCCGCCCTGACGCTGCTGCTCCTCACCGGTCACCAGCGGGGCATGCTCGCGGGCGCGCTCGACCTGCTGCACCGGATCCCGCTGCTCGACCGGCTGGCCCGGCGACTCGAGCCGAAGCGTGCCACGCTGGCCTCGATGGACCAGCAGATTACCCAGTTCTATCACGCGAGCCCACGCCGTTTCCTGCAAGCCCTGGCGCTGGAATACGCCAGTCGCTGCCTCTTCATGGCCGAGTACCTGCTCATCGCCTTGTCGCTGGGACTCGACATCGGCTACGCGCGGGCCTACGTCATCGGTGGTCTCACGCAGCTCGTGCAAAACGTGTTGTTTGTCGTGCCGTTCGAGGCCGGCACGAAGGAGGGCTCGCTCTACCTCCTCTTCCAGCTCCTGGGCCTCGACCCGGCACTCGGCGTGTATACCGCCATCGTGAGCCGGGTACGTGATCTCGTATGGATCGGCGCGGGCGTCGGCCTCGTCTGGCTCTCGGGCCGCCGGGCGGCGCCGGCCGGGGCCGCGACGCCATGACGGTCTTCACGCACTTCCTCGCCACCACGCTGGGCGTGCAGGCGATGGGACTCGAGGGGCGCGACCGGGTGCTCGCCTACGCCTTCGGGATGGGCGTCGACATCGATCACGTGGTCAAGGCGCCGTTCTATCTTCGCGCCGTGGGGCTGCGGGACAAACGCGGTTACTACTGGCGCTCGTCGCTGCAGGAGCCGGTCGCGCTCCTGTGGATCGTACCGCTGTGCGTGTTTCTCGGCAGCGTGGTGCCGATCCTGTTCTTCGCGATCCACGTCGCCATGGATTACAGCGTGCGCTTCGAGAAGATGCCGCTCTACCCCTACTCCACGTGGGTGACTCGCGGGTGGCTCGTCACGCTGCCCGACAAGCTCAAGGAAGGTACCCTGTTCGTGCTCCTGCTCGCGGGCTACGCGGCCCTGTACTGGTACCGTCACCGTGTTTGATTTCGCGCCCGCAATCGGACGTGGCGCGGACCGGGCGATCCGCCCGCTGCTGCGGTGGTGTCACGAGACCCTCGGCCTGTCGCCGGCGCAGGTGACGTGGGCCGCGTTCGGGGCGAGCGCGGCAGCCGGCGTGGCGCTCGCGGCCGGCCGCTTCGGGGTGGGGCTGGCCCTCATGGCGCTGGGACAGGTCTTGGATGGGATCGACGGCGGGATCGCCCGGGCGTACGGCTTGGAGTCGGCCGGCGGTCGGCGGCTCGACACCCGGCTCGACCGCGCGTCCGAGGCCGCGATCTTCGCGGGGGTCGGCTGGGCCGGCCTGGTCTCGTGGCGGCTGGTGCTGCTCGCGCTCGCCGCGATCCTGCTGATGACCAGCATCGCCGATCGCTCGAAGCTCGACCCCGGGGTCAAGCGGTTCGCGCTCTACTTCGGCGTGTGGCTGCCGTACCCGCTCATTTTCAGCGTGATCTTCCTGGTCAATCTGACGGCGTACGTGGTCGGGCTGCTGATCATCGACTGTCGGTTTCAGCGGAAGATGGACGCGCTCGGTGGGGACCTCGACACGGTCGCGTCGCGCGCGGCGGCCCTCCCGGGCTAGGCCCGGCCGGTTTCGAGCCCGCGCTCGGCGAGCGCGGCGGGCGCGGCGGCGGGCGCCGTGGCGTAGTAGATGGCGTGGGAGGCGAGCACCGCGCCCGCCACGATCAAGCCGGCGACCGCGTCCACCGCGTAGTGAAACTGCCCGTACACCACCGACAGCACCAGCCCGATGGTAAACGGCGCGAGCACCAGTCCCAGCCGACGCCAGTAGCGCAACGCGCACACGGCCGCGACCACCGCGGCCGCGACGTGCGACGACGGGAACGCCGCTCCCCACGAGTCGCCGCGGTCGAGCAGCCACTGCGTCGCCCGCGCGGGCCACACGTCCGTCGCCGCGTTGTGCGCGAGATCGAACGCGTAGCGCGGTCCCGCCACCGGGAAAAACAGGAACACTACGTAGCACAGATAGAACGTGATCATCACGGCGAAGATGGTGTGCCGCGCCGCGGCGCGGCGACCGCTCAGCCACAGCCCGAGCGGCGACGAGTACAGGATGGCGTAGTAGGCGAGGTAACAGCCGTGGAGATACCACGAGAGCACCGGGTTCGGCATCTCGCGGATCCAGCGATAGGAGAGCTGCGATCCGAATGCCCACAGCTCGAGCCGCTGCACGGCCAGGTCGTGCTGGAAGGCGAGGTCCACGTTGAGGACGCCGACCTCCGCGTACAGGCCGCCCAGCAGCAGCATGGGGTACCAGTCGCCCAGGAACCGACCCACGGGGCCCGCCTGCCGCGCCGCGGGGGCGATCAGCACCAGGACCAGGATGAGAGCGTGGGCGGTGAGCAGCAGGTTCCAGCCGGCGTGATCGTGGCCGGAGAACGCCAGGACCGCGGCGGTCGCGACGGCGATGTAGACGAGGGTGACGACGTCCACCGCTTCGAGGCGTTCCACGACGCCACGACGCAACGTTGCAAGCAGCGTCGTGAGACGTGGCGTCCTGGCGTCGTGTAACGTGCTCACAGCCACCCCTCTTTCCGGTACCACTGCGCGGTTCGTCGCAGTCCGGTTTCGAGGTCGGTCTCGGGCCGCCATCCTGTGTCGCGCATCAGGGCCTCGGGGCGGCAGGTCCACGCCGGGGCGAGGAACTCGGCCGCCTTGTCCGACGAGAGCAGCGTCGCCCGGCCCGCCAGGTGGGCGACCGAGCCGATCACCCACAACAGGCCACGCACCACTGGGGCGGGCAGCGGCACGACCCGGGGCTCTCGGCCGACCGCGCGCCCGATCGCCCGCACCAGTCCCCGGCTGGTCGTCACCGTGGGGTGCGCGGCGTAGTATACGCGATTCGCCGCCGCGGGCGCGGTGGCCGCCACCAGCGCCCCCGCGAGATCCCCTGCGTAGATGACCGACAGCTCCTGGGATCCGTCACCGAACACGGGGCCCAACCCGAGTCGCGCCAGCTTGAACAGCTTGAGCACCTCGCGATCCCGTTCGCCGTACACGGTCGGCGGGCGCACAATGGTCCAGGGAAACGCCATCGCCCGCACCAGCACCTCCGCCGCGAGCTTGCTCTGGCCGTACGGCGTGACCGGGGACGGCGGCCGGGTCTCGTCGACCGGCGCTCCCGGGCGCGTCGGGCCGGCGGCCGCGAGCGACGACACGAGCACGAAGCGCCGCGGCGGCCGCTCGGCCGCGGCTTCCAGCACGTTGGCCGTGCCGTCGCGGTTGGCGCGCATGAACTCGTCGAGACCGCGCGCGCTGATGCGTCCGGCGACGTGATAGATCACCTCCGCATCGGCGCAGCCGTCGCGCAGCGCGCGCGCGTCGTCCAGGTCGCCCTGCACCAGCCGAACGTCTGTCCACCCCAGCGCCCGCGCCTTGGCGGGCGTACGGACCAGACACGTCACCGCATCGCCTTGGGCGCGGAGCGCCCGCACCAGGTGCGCACCGACGAAGCCCGTCCCGCCGGTGACGAACGCCTTCACAGCGGCTTGTCGTAGATCCGGTACGTCTTGTACGGACGAAAGCCGAGCTGGAGCGCGGCGTTCACCATCGGGACGTTGTCCTCGAGGATCCAGCCGCCTTCGCCCCAGTGATAGCCGTGGACCGCGCCCTTGGTCCAGATCCAATGGTACATCAGGGCGTCCACCCCGCTCATGCGGTACTGCTTCAGGGTGCCGAGCAGGAGGATGCGGCAGCGATGAATCTTGCGCGAATACCAGAGAATCTTCGGCAGCCCGTACAGGCGCCCCGAGGGATTGTGCTTCAAGGCCACGTTGAAATCGGGGAGGGCGACGGCGAATCCGATCACCTCGCCCTCCCGCTCCGCGAAGCACACCAAGTCGGGCTCCACGATCGCCTTGAGCTGTTTGGCCAGGTGGTCGATCTCGGCCTCGGTGAGGGGCACGAACCCCCAGTTCTTTTCCCATGCCCGGTTGTAGAGCACCTTGACCAGCTCCACTTCCTGCTTGAAGCGCTTCATGTTCAACGGCCGCAGCGTGATGTTCTTGCGCTCCGCGATCACTTTGGCCGCCCGCGCGATCCGCTCCGGCATCTGCGCGTTGGGGCTCTCGAAGGCGAGCAGGTCCTTCGCCTTGGCGAACCCGTAGCCCTGGTGCAGGCCGACGTAATACCGCGGGTTGTGCGGCATCATCAGGGTCGGCGGCGTGTCGAAGCCGTCGACCAGGAGCCCGCACTCGTCGTTGATCGAAGGACTCATGGGCCCGCGCATGACCCGCAGGCCGCGCTCGCGCAGCCAGGCGGCGGCGGCGTCGAACAGGGCCCGCGCCACGCGGGAATCGTCGATGCACTCGTAGAAGCCGTAGAAGCCGACGCGGTCGCCGTGTTCCCGCGTATGCGCCTCGTTCTTGATGGCCGCGATCCGCCCGACCGTCCGCCCGTCGACCCGCGCCAGGAAATACTGCGCCTGGGCGTGCTGGAAGAACGGGTTCTTGGCCGGGGTGAGCAGGGTGCGGACGTCCATCCGCAGCTGCGGCACCCACAGCGGGTCGCCGCGATAGTGGTCGTAGGGGAATGCGATGAACTGCGAGAGACCGCGCCCGTCCGTGACGGGCGCGATCTCCGGATCGCTCAGATGACCCCCAGCTCTTTGCCGAGGCGGGCGAACACCTCCAACGCGTGGTCGATCTGCTGCGACGTGTGCGTTGCCATCAGGCTGGTGCGCAGCCGGCAATGCGACGGCGGCACGGCGGGCGGCACCACCGGGTTGGTGAACACACCCGCTTCGAACAGCTTCCGCCAGAACAGGAACGTCTTCTCGAGTGGGCCGATGAGCACCGGTACGATCGGCGTCTCGGTCGGGCCGATGTCGAAGCCGACCGACCGCAGGCCGGTTTGGAGCCGGCGCGTGTTCTGCCACAGGCACTCACGCCGCTCGGGCTCGCGCTGCAGGATGTCGAGCGCGGCGAGCACGCCCGCGGTGTTCGCCGGCGGCAGCGCGGCCGTGAAGATGAGTGGCCGGGAGTTGTGCTTCAGGAAGTGGATGACGTTCTCCGAGCCCGCCGCGAAGCCGCCGATCGAGGCGAGCGACTTGGAGAAGGTCCCCACGATGATGTCGACGTCGTCGGTGAGGCCGAAGTGCGCCGCGGTGCCGTCGCCGCGGGGGCCGAGTACGCCCACGGCGTGCGCGTCGTCGAGCGCCAGCGCCGCGCCGTACTTCTGCGCGATCTTGAGCAGGTTGGGAACGTCGGCGATGTCTCCCTCCATGGAATAGACGCCGTCCACGATGACCATGACCCCGGTGCCCGCGGGCACCTGCTGCAGCTTCCGCTCCAGCTGGGCCAGGTCTCCGTGGTTGAAGCGCACCGTCTCGCCGTACGACATCTTGGCCCCGTCCACGATCGACGCGTGGTCGAGCTTGTCGAGAAACACCACGTCGCCCCGGCCCACCAGCCCCGAAATGAGCCCCAGGTTTGCCTGATAGCCCGTCGAGAAGACCAGACACGCTTCCTTCCCGAAGAACTGCGCCAGCTCGTGCTCGAGCCGCTCGTGCAGATCGAGCGTGCCGTTCAGGAGCCGGCTGCCGGTGCAGCCCGACCCGTAGCGCTCGAGCGCCTGCTTTGCCGCCGCGAGCACGGCCGGATGATGGGTGAGCCCCAGATAGTTGTTGGAGCCCATCATGATCCGCTCTTTGCCTTCGATGACGACGACCGTGTCTTCGGAGTGGGAAATGGGCCGGAAGTACGGGTACAGGCCCACTGCCTGGAGCTCCCGGGCCTTGGTGAACGTCTTGCACTTATCGAACAATGCGACGTGCTGCAGGGTCTCGGTGTTCACGGGGCCCCCAGGGCGGTGATGGGAAAATGCAGCCTACATGCTAGTGATGGTGACCTAAAACCGCAAGGGGACGAGAGATGCGACGCGTCAGCGCGCACTACCTCTGGTACGTAAGTTGAAGGGCGATGCGCCCGCTGGCAGTGGCGATCACTTTGTTGACCGTCGCCGCGCAACCGGCGGCGACACAAGACCGGTATCGCGTCGCCTGGTGGGATGCGGCGTCGGTGCTGGTCGCCGGTGGGCTGTCCATCATTCCCCAAGCTGCGGGGCTGCCCCGCGGCGCGCCGCCCTGCGCGCCGTGCGACCCCGCCGCGCTGCCCGGCATCGATCACGCGGCGCTGCACACCTTCTCGGCGTCCGCCGGGACCGCGAGCAGCGTCCTGCTCGCGGGCGTCGTCGCCGGCTCGGGGCTGGCGTCGCTCGCGGGAGCCACGCCCGCCCAGGTGCGCGGCCACGCCGTAGTGTACGCCAACGCGCTCGCGTGGACCCTGGCGGCGTCGCAATGGCTCAAGGTGCTCGCGCACCGCAGCCGGCCCGTGCTCTACACGGCCGACGCACCGGCGGCGGCTTCCGACCCGGACAGCCGGCGCTCGTTTCCTTCGGGGCACGCGGCGCTGGCCTTCGCCGCGAGCACCGCGTACGTGGTGATGGCCGGCCGGGAGCGGCTGCCCCACCGCACGCGCAACGCCGTCGTGTTGTATGCGGCGTCGCTGGGCGTGGCCGCGCTGCGCGTCTCCGCCGGCCACCACTTTCCGACGGACGTCGCGGGCGGGGCGGCGCTCGGCGTGGGCATCGGCTGGTTGGCGGCACGCGTGCACCCTACGGGGCACTGACGTGAGCCAGCCGCTCCCCCGTGTGATGCGGCTGCGCGACGTGGTGCTCTTCAATATCAGCGCCATCGTGGGACTGCGCTGGCTCACCACCGCGGCGAGCCAGTTCGGGCTCGCGAGCCTGCTCCTGTGGCTCGTGGCCATGCTCGTGTTCTTCCTGCCGTCGGCCGTGGCGGTGCGGGAGCTGGCCGGCATCGATCCCGCGGCGGGCGGGATCTATCGCTGGGTCCGTCGGGCGTTCGGACCGCGGCACGGCTTCGTCGCGGGCTGGGGGTACTGGGTCAACAACCTGTTCTACTTTCCATCGCTCCTGGTGGCGACCGCGGCGATCGCCGCCTACGCTGCCGGCCCGCGCTTCGTCCACCTCGCCGACGACAACGCCTTCATCGGGGTCGTCTCCCTCGCCGGGCTGTGGCTTGCGGTGGGCATGAACGTGGTCGGGCTGCGCGTGGGCAAGCAGCTGCAG
>Ga0209239_1000092_pt1 | contig 52898 bp, 37 predicted proteins | sample GraSoi013_2_20cm_FD_185824 | JGI IMG/M metagenome (GOLD analysis project Ga0209239, IMG submission 185824) | Grasslands soil microbial communities from the Angelo Coastal Reserve, California, USA - Sample 10_02_2013_2_20cm (SPAdes) (version 2) | ecosystem: Environmental > Terrestrial > Soil >...
ACGAAACACCAGAATGGGAAACACTTCTTACCCATTTAGGTATTCAAAAGATGTTGAGAGTAGGTATCCCTGGCTTGTGCTATACTGTGATCATGTTGAGCCTTGATTTTATTCGCCAAAATCCCCAAGTTGTCCGAGAGGGTTTATCTCGGCGTCGTGATCCTCAAAGCATCGATGAACTGTTGCGCCTGGCTGAACTAAAGCGCGGCCTCGTCACACGTTGCGATGGTCTCTATACTGCCTTGAAACCATTGAAAGAGACAGTGCGGGTAGCTCCCGTCGAACGACGCGCTGAACTGAGCAAGCAGGTCAAAGCTATTACGCAGGATATACGTCAGCTTGAGCTACAAATTATCGATATCGATACGCGCCTTCAACCACTACTACTCAGCTTGCCAAATATCCCTCACCCGAGCGTAAAGGAGGGTGACGGCGAATCTACATCCGGAGATTATGAAGTAAGGCGCTGGGGAGAACCTGTTTCTCTTGAATTCGAAGCAAAACCGCACTGGGAACTGGGCGAACGACTGGGCATGATTGATTTCGAAGCCGGGACAAAGATCTCTGGCAGCCGTTTCATCAGCTTGAAAGGAGCAGGGGCGCGCCTTGAACGTGCTCTGATCTCTTTTATGCTCGATATGCATACGCGCGAACATGGATACATCGAAATCCTGCCACCGTTCCTCGTTAAGCGTTCAGCGATGATTGGAGCAGGTCAGTTGCCAAAATTTGAGGACCAGGCGTATGCATGTACGGAAGATGAACTGTATCTCAATCCTACCGCTGAGGTGCCGCTGGTGGAAGTACATAGTGACTCGATATTACCCATGGGCGCGCTCCCGATTCGCTATGTAGCCTGGACCACCGCCTTCCGGCGGGAGGCAGGGTCAGCTTCACGGCAGACACGCGGATTGCTGCGATTGCACCAGTTCAACAAAGTTGAGCTTTTTCAAATTGTCGCGCCCCAGGATTCATATACGGTTTTGGACCAGGTGCTGGGGCATGCAGAAGCTGTTCTACGTGATTTGGAGCTACCCTATCGTGTAGTAACACTTGGTGCTCCCAATCTACCTTTCGCCGCCGCGAAGACGTTTGATCTGGAGGTCTGGATGCCGGGCCAGGGCCGTTATGTGGAGATCTCTTCGGTGAGTAACTGCGAAACCTTCCAGGCAAGGCGCACCAATATCAAATATCGCCCAACCAGTGGTGGCCGTGTCGAGTTCGTACACACATTAAATGGATCAGGCCTGGCGGTTGGGCGGACGATGGCTGCCATTCTAGAGATATATCAACAAGCAGATGGCACTGTCATTATCCCAAAAGTCCTACGTCCCTACATGGGGGCATCGGCGCTCTCTTTCTAGCTTGAAAAAGCCCCGAGGGATGGCTTGAAAGACGGCTATTGGCAGAAATAAGCCGTATTAAGGGGATATTTTCATGGGAACCTTCCATTTTGGACAAGTCATGTGGTAAACTAATGCACGGAGGGATGGCAGAGTGGTCTATTGCGGCTGTCTTGAAAACAGCTGGGTTAACAGCCCCAGGGGTTCGAATCCCTTTCCCTCCGCTAAAAAAGGCAATGAAGCCTTTTTTATTTAATGATCACTATGCTCTAGAAAAATGTAGAGTATAGTGATTGTAAGGGCCCCCGCGTAAACAGTAATGTTGACAGTGTCCGTTAACTTCGTGAAGCTTCGTAAAGAGGCCTGGTAAATTAAGTCGACGTATATTTGTAGTGCAACATTTCGTAGTGGACTCTGAACCGGTTGTACTATCTCGAAAGGGTGGGGGACGGGATGTGCACTGGTATGAAGAGCCGTTTTTGGACGGGTGGTGAATTATTGTGTCACATATAGGGCAGTTAGAGCAACTCAACCTGCCGTTGGTCTTACAGGGAATTGAGACTTATGCGAAAACAGGGTTGCTCGTGGTTAAAAAAGAAGGACGGTGGGTAGAACTCTATTTTAGAGATGGCCGTTTGATGTGTATTGGCCCGGCACGACCCAATTCGACGCTGAGCGATCGCCTTCTACAAGCGGGTGTTATTTCGGCTAAAGCTTTGCAAGATACACTCACAGCGGTGGGTGACGTTCAACCAGGTGAGACGCGCATAGCTTTAACGCTTATGGATCTGGGGCACATGAGCCATGAGAGTTTACGTGCCTGGGCAACAGAAGAAGCGCGTGAGGTAATAAAGGTACTCCTCACATGGCAGAGCGGCGAAATCTATTTTGAAGATGGAACGCAACCTCCTGCCGACCGTCTCCTCGTTGCGCTTGCTCCTGCTACGTTGTTCCCTCCTCCGCCAACAGCAGCGCCTGCACAACGTCAGCGAGACGAAGGGATTGAAGCTTCACTGCAAAGCACAAAAGAAAAGCGTGAAGTGAATGCTTCTGCTCAGCCCGCTTCGCTGCTTAGTGCTGCCCAGCTAGTTACTGAACCACCGCCAGTTGTCCCTTCGCCTCCTTCACCTGCACCATCCTTTTCTACGGTGGATATATTCGGCGATACTAATGCACACGCTTTACCGCTCACACCTCCAGTACGTGTCGATCAACCTCTACCTCCAATGCGCATCGATACTTCCTTTATGAGACCTGAAATGGTATTGATACCACTGGATCTTTCTGCTTTGCGTGGGCGAAACCCGCAGTTGCAGATTACGCCTGAGCAATGGCGTGTACTGACGCGCGTTGATGGTCGCACTTCATTGCAGGCCGCTTGTCAGGAATTGGGTGTGCCAGCCGATCTTCTATGTCAGGTAGCTGGTGAACTGATAGCCCTTGGCCTGGTGCAAGTCACAATTCCCCCCTCGCCTGTAAACAAGTTTACACCGGGTCTCATGGCTCCTGGCTCGAATAATGGCTATCCTTTTCAAGGGTATGTACCACAAGCTCAACAGCCCCCGGTTACCGTTACTCCCACGACTGAAGCTTTGCCACCAACCTTTGGTTCATCTGTCCCTTTTGAGACGATGTCACAATGGGGCAATGGGGGCAATGGCGCTACCTTTGTTCCTGGTCGTGGTTGGGTTGCCAATCCACAGCCTTTGCAGCCTCTCCAGTCAGCTCCTCCTACGAATGCAACTAGTGGTGCCTATGCTCCTGTAGGTAGTGGGCGTTAGTCGCTCTGCGAGTTTACAAAAAAAAGGCGTCCTGAAATGCTTTCAGGATGCCTTTCCTTTTCCAACTACTCCTCTGGCCAATCCAGCATCATCGCTTTAGCTATATCTCCGGGACGAACTTCTACCCCACCTTCAGGCACAATCACCAGTGCATTGGCATTCAGTAGAGATGTCATGATATTCGAGCCTTGATTGCCGGTAGTGTGGGCAACAAAGTGGCCATCGCGCCATTCAACGCGCGCTCGCACATAGTGGCGACGCATAGCACGGTCACTTACACCATCTTCAACGATCACATCGACCTGGGGACGTACCAGGCGTGTGTGCCCCATCATCTTGCGTATTACCGGACGGCCAAAAAGCTCGAAAGTCACTGCCGCTGAAACAGGGTTGCCAGGGAGCCCCAATAACGGTACACCACCAATGTGTCCAAATGCGACGGGTTTGCCTGGTCGCATATTGATGCGCCAGAAGTTGATCTGTCCCTGCTCCGCCATAATATTTTTCACCAGGTCGAAATCTCCCACTGAGACTCCACCTGAAGTAATAATAAGATTATATCGAACGGCCTCAGTAAACTTCTCGCGCAGGCTCTCCACTGTATCGTGGGCAACGCCTAAGCGATGAGGAACCGCACCCGCTTGCCGTACCGCCGCCTCGAGGAGGTAACTATTGCTGTTGCGAATTTTCCCTGGTCTCAAGGGCTCGTCTACGTCTATCACTTCATCCCCTGTCCCAAGGATAGCTACATGTGGTTGCTGTATGACCGGGATAGTTGGCCATCCCAGGGTAGCCAGCACACCAATCTCCCATGGGCCAACCTCGCTGCCTTGCCGTAACACGGTTTGCCCTCGCCGCATATCTTCACCCGCCGGGCGAATGTTGTTCCCTGGAGGTACCGCTTCTAAGATCTCTACCCATTCACTATCCGGTCCTTCAGAACGGGTCAGCTCGACCTGTATGACGCTATCAGCTCCAGGTGGCAAAGGCGCTCCTGTCATGATGCGCATGGTTGTACCTTCTTCAACCGCGTGATCCGCCACATAGCCGGCTGCCACTCCCCCCGTGATGCGCAGGCGAGAAGGCTGTCCATGTTGTGGCTGGCTGTCATGGCTAAGCAGCGCAAAACCATCCATGGCTGAATTGGCGAACGGCGGTATATCCTCTTGTGCCACGATATCCTGGGCAAGTACCAGCCCGCAAGCTTCTGAGAGTGGTACCTGCATGGCGTTGAGGGGCGTAATTTCGGCAAGTATGCGTGCCAGGGCTTCTTCGACGCTAATCATAAATGTGTAGCCTCCCTCTTCTCCTCCGAAGAGATAGATACAAACAAGCCTGGCACACCAAAATAAGCAGGAATGCCAGGCTTGTCTGAAAATAAGTACCTCGTACGGGAGTCGAACCCGTGATCTCCGCCTTGAAAGGGCGGCGTCCTTGGCCACTAGACGAACGAGGCTTGTATATCACAGCCTGGATTGTACCTTAATGTTGGTGCTTTGTCAAGAAAAAATTGCTGAGTTACTCCTCTTCATCTTCATTTGGTTGCTGCAACGGTTTCATTGCCTCCGGTGTACGCCCCTGGGACGGGTGTATCCATGACTTCACTCTCAAATAGAGGGCCATGATCCCCCCAAACCAGAGTCCTCCATACAGGTAGCCTGCCATCACGTCACTGGGCCAGTGCGCACCGAGATAGACGCGCGAAGGTCCAACGAAGGCAATCAATGCGATGCAGATGGCAATCAAGATGTTTCTCAGTCTCCCGGAACGCCAGTTGGTCGCCAGTAGATAGCTCAACAGGCCGAATAAGTTTATGTAGTGCATAACATGACCACTGGGAAAACTCGGCTCGTTGATCACGCGCGCAACTGTCACCAGTTCATTAGTGGGTCGTGGGCGTTTGATGAGACGCTTTACCAGCGCATTGAGGAGATGGGAAGAGCTGGTCAACAGAATAAAAAAAGCCTCTAAGCGGAAGCGTAGCGCCCAGAATATAGCAGCAAAACTGATGGAAAGAGGAATAGAGAGCTTGGGGAAGCCTATCTCTGAAATACCAAGCATAAACTTGCGTACCAACGGATTTTTGCGCTTTTGTAGTATCTTCGTGATCACCATATCGCCGGGGAAAAATTGTGTGCGTTGTGCAATCCACGAAAGCATTACTGCGCCTGATAGGAGCCAGAGATAAAATGCCAGGAACATGGTGCCGCGCGAAACCGCTTTTCGGCCTGAGAACGAGGTCTGCGCCGCGATATGTTGTGCCTCCGTCATCACAGGTTTGACATTCTGTTCCACTGTGGCTGCAAGCTGTGGTAGTCCCTGGTTATAAATGGATGAAATATCACTGTTATTACCTTGTCGGGTTGTTTTTGCAGGCATAGAGCACACCTTTCTTGTAGCTGCTATTGATTCTGCTTACTCACTAGTAGACTGCTTTCTTGCTCGCTTGGAGACGTGTCTTCCTCTCGAAGGCCAGGGGCGTTGATGGTAGGTACACGTACGCGCAAAGCGCCATGAATAAGAGTAACTGTTGCTGGTGTATGGCCATGGGGTAGTCCATCCGCCTGGACCTCTACGGGATGATCAGTGAAAATGCGCAGAGACTTCACGCGTCGGTATGTAATCTTTGGCTGGAATATGCGGCGTCCCTGGCTGATGGAGATAGCGTGCTGGATATATTCAAGTTTACTGAATTGTTTGTAAATGAAGACATCTAACAGCCCATCATCCATGACAATATCAGGGGCAACTTGAAAATGCGGGCCATAGAATGGCGCATTGCAGATCGTTACCTGGATCGCTTCATAGGGGCGGCGTTTTTTATCGTCAAAAGAAATTCTGAGTTTCGTGGGCTGGAAGCTGAAGAGCGTGAACAGTCCCTGGATTACACCGCGCACTGTTGAAATGAAGCCAAGGCTCTTTATCTCCTCTGCTGCTGGAAAGAGGGCCGCTTCAAGCCCTATTCCAGCAACCTCGGTGAAGACTTTGCCATTAATGTTTCCAACGTCAATGGCTCGTGTATCTCCTTTAGCGATGATTGCGCATGCAGCCTCGATCGGCAAAGGAATACCCAGGCTATGGGCAAGATTATTCATCGTCCCCATGGGGATAATACCTAGCGTACTCTCACGCTCGATCAGGCCAGCAGCCACTGCGTGAATAGTCCCATCACCGCCGGCAGCAATAACCAGTTCTGCCCCTTCATCCGCTGCTTTTTTCGCCAGTCCCTCACCTGCATCTTCCAGGGTGGTATACCACACGTCTGGCTCGATGCCATAGGCGCGCAATCCTCTCAAAATTGCTTCCTCGTTCGTTTCCCCTGTCCCTTGTGACTCCGCTATTGGTGTGTTGCCTGCGACGGGATTCAGTATCAGTATTGTCCGCATGTTTGTGATATCCTTTGATAAGGGAATAGATTTCAACGCGTGGTTCACTAGAAACACGATAAGCGCGAGCGAAAGGGATACACATCAATGACGACTATCGGCGATCTATCCAGGCAGATACCTGATACCAGTAGAATAAACTTCTATACAGCTGATCCTGACTTATCGTATCACATGCGCCAGTCCCTCTCAACAGAGGATTTTGAACGGGCACAGGGGATTCTCAGCAGGATGGGCGGGGTCGCTTCGCGGAGGATGGACGAACTTGCACAGGTCGCTAACCGCCAGGGACCCGTGCTGATCCAATATGATAAACGCGGACAGCGCATTGATAGGGTAGTGTTTCATCCTGCCTATCACGAACTGGAACGTATCGCCTACGAAGATTTTGCCATTGCCGCCTGTACACACCGCGAAGGTGCCCTGGGTTGGCCAGGTAAAGTACCGCAGCAGGTCAAATTTGCCCTGGGTTACCTCGGCATGCAGGCCGAGGCCGGCGTATTCTGTCCCGTTTCTATGACCGACGCCCTTGCTCGCGTCCTCGAATGCCACGCCAGCGAGCCCTTCAGACGACGCTTTTTACCTGCCCTGACAGCCATGAAGATGGACGAACTGAAGCAAGGTGCGATGTTTCTCACCGAGAAGCAGGGCGGCTCAGATGTGGGTTTGACAGCTACAATAGCCAGGCCTCGACCGGGCGAGAACTTCGCAGACGATACGTTGCAACCACAATGGGAGCTATGGGGTGATAAGTGGTTCTGTTCCAATGTCTCAGCCGACCTCATCCTCACATTAGCGCGACCAGAAGGTGCTCCCGCCGGCACTCGCGGGCTCGGCCTGTTCCTTGTTCCCAGGATGCTCGATGATGGCACACGCAATGCCTACACTATCAACCGCCTTAAAGACAAGCTGGGGACGCGCTCACTGGCGACGGGAGAAGTGACGTTGCATGGCGCTCAGGCGTACCTCGTGGGTCATCTGGGACGTGGTTTTGTCCAGATGACTGAGATGATCAATCTCACTCGTATCTGGGCTGCTTTTGGCTCGCTGGCAGCAATGCGCCGCAGTTTTCTGGAAGCATTGGCCTATACACGTGAACGGGTCGCCTTTGGTCGCCCGTTGGCGGAACATCCATTGATGCGCCGCCAGCTGGTAGATTTGCTCATCGAGGTTGAGGGTTGTGCTGCCCTGGCCTTTGAGACTGTGGCCGTATTGGAGCGTGTAGATCGCCACGGCGTAGAGGAGGATCGCCGCCTCTTGCGCATTCTCACGCCGCTCAGTAAATACTACATACCAAAGCGTGGCGAGTATGTGACGATTGAGGCTCTGGAGATGCTTGGTGGAAATGGCTATATCGAAGAATGGGCGAATCCTCGTTTGCTGCGTGATGCTATTGTCAATGTCGTATGGGAAGGGTCCAGCAACGTCATCGTGCTGGACGTGGCTCGCGCCATGGCTAGAGAGGGTGTTGACGCAGCCCTTTTCGCGATGCTGAAGAATCGCTTACAAGCTTTACAGAACGCTGTCGTCGTTCCTGTCGCCCAGGAAGTGCTAACGCAGATCCATCATGTCTCGGAACGTGTGCGCTCGCTCCCGACACTCAACGAAGAGAGCGCACAACTGCCACTGCGCGGTCTTGTAGAGCGCATGGCCCAATTAACCATCATCACACTCTTGCTCGAGCAGGCCGAGTTTGAGTTGTTGCGCGGCCCCCATGGCACTGGTAAGCGCAAGTGGCTCGTCGCGCTTTTGTATCTGCGCCGCCACGTACTGGTTCATCCTGATGGCTGGGCCGCTGATAACGATCCTACAGTGCTCAATCACTTCGATGCGCTGGTCAACTGGGAGGCAGTTCCGCTGCAATAGCCGACAATACCTGGAACTTGAGACTCCTGTACGACTTTTTCATTTTTGTGATACCACTGGCTTTTGGCTCTTTTGTACCAGCCTGCTATCTGCTTGGCAAACACCTACCCTTTGGATTGCCGGGCGAGATCGTCTTTGCTGCACCATTGCTGGCGCTAGCCTTCGCCATGGTATCAAGAGTCATCTGGCAATTTGGCGTTCGTCGCTATCAAAGCACTGGCAGCTAGTTGCTTGCTTTTTGTTTCACTTGTTTCACTTGTTTCACTTGTTTCATTTGTATCACATGTAGCAGATGTACTCTTGTAGCAACACAGGAGGCAACGGGGACCGCCCTCGAAACTATAGGGCAAGAGAGGATGTCATTCGCCGCATCTACGAAGAAGGACTGCTGCTCCAGGAGGCGGGGATTTGTTAAAGCCCTCTTTTTCTCGCTACATTTCTCTCCTTCGGGTTTAACGCTGGTTCTCTACCTGTTTGCTTACAGCGGCGCGCACGGTATTGGCCGCGGCCACGAGATTCGCCAGAGCCGGACGGACCTCCTCCCAACGGCGTGTTTTGAGGCCGCAGTCTGGATTGACCCAGACCTGCTCAGGCGGCAAGACGCGCAGGATGTTGCGCAAGATGGCCTCGAACTCGGCTGCGCTCGGGATACGCGGGGAGTGAATATCATAGATGCCAGGGCCAATCTCGTTGGGATAGTAATAGGTGACGAAGGTGTCTAGCAGCTCCAGTTGTGAGCGCGAGGCTTCTATAGATAGCACATCGGCATCCATACGACCGATCTCCTCAATGATGTCGTTGAATTCGGAGTAGCACATGTGCGTGTGAATTTGCGTCTCGTCTCGCACGCCGGAACTGGCAAGGCGGAAGCAGTTGATAGCCCACGTCAGATAGCTGCTCCACTCTGCATGGCGCAGGGGCAGACCTTCGCGTAATGCTGGCTCATCGATCTGAATAATGCCAATGCCCGCTGCTTCCAGATCCTGCACCTCGTCACGCATTGCCAGGGCCAGTTGATAGCAAGTCTGTTCTCTGGGCTGATCGTCACGCACAAATGACCACTGCAAGATCGTCACTGGTCCGGTGAGCATACCTTTGACTGGCTGTTCGGTGAGGGATTGCGCATAGCTCGACCACGCGACTGTCATTGGCTGCTGCCGCGCTACATCGCCATAGATAATGGGAGGACGGACACATCGTGAACCATAGCTCTGTACCCAGCCGTGTTGGGTAAAGAAGAAACCGTCCAGTTGCTCTCCAAAGTATTCGACCATATCGCTCCGCTCGAACTCGCCATGCACCAGCACATCCACCCCAATCTCCTCCTGGAAGCGAATGGCCCGTTCGATCTCCTTGCGCAGGAACGTGTGGTAATCGTCCTGTGAGAGCTTGCCGCTCTTGTGCGCAGCGCGAGCTGCCCGTACCTCGGCAGTCTGCGGGAATGACCCGATGGTGGTTGTTGGCAGCAGCGGCAGATGGAATCGCTCCTGTTGTCGCTGGCGACGCTCAACGTAGGGACTTTGACGGATCGCTGGAACATCGACGATGGCTTGTACCCGGTGCGTGACATCCTCATTGTGGATCCGTGAGGATCCGCGTCGCCGGGCAAATGCCTGGCGATTGGCTTCGAGGGCTGAAGCGATTGCTTCCTGCCCTGTGTTACTTCCCTGCGTTAGCAGGACTACTTCATCGAGTTTCTGTTGTGCGAAAGCGAGCCAGGAGCGCAATTCGTCATCGAGCTGAACCTCTTGCTGTAGATCAAGCGGTACATGCAATAGCGAGCAGGAAGGTGCCACCAGCACACGTTCTGTACCTAATACTTGCACAGCCTGGTCAATCATAGCCAATGCTTGCTCCAGATTGGTGCGCCAGACATTGCGGCCATCAATGACACCTAGCGAGAGGGATAGTGTCGATGGAACCCTTACCAATGCCTGCTCCAGTTGTTCAGGAGCGCGTACGAGGTCCAGGTGCAGGCCCGCCACTGGCAGTTGAAGTGCCAGAGAGAGATTCTCTCCAAGATTGCCAAAGTAGGTCGCCAGCAACAAGCGCAACCGGGGAGAAACCGTACTGAGTTGGTTATAGGCTTCCTGCGTAGCCTGCTGAGCAGCCTGATCGAGATCCAACGCAAGGCAAGGTTCATCCAATTGTATCCACTCAGCTCCCGCTACAGCTAGTTCCCGCAGCACTTCAATATAGACCGGAAGCAGTTGGGGCAGCAAGGTGAGTGGCGAGACACCGCTGTGATGAGACTTGCCGAGCAGCAGGAATGAGACCGGGCCGAGCAGGACCGGGCGCGTGTGGATACCGAGTTCTTGTGCCTCCTTGAACTCATCAACGACCTTGGAAGAGGCGAAGCGGAACTGCATGCCTTGCTCAAATTCGGGGACGATGTAGTGATAATTGGTGTCGAACCATTTCGTCATCTCCATAGCAGGGATCGAAGCGTTCTGGTTCTGGATGCCACGCGCCATAGCAATAGGTAGACAAATCAACGCGTTCGCCCCGCCACTGGTAGCGCTCTGGCACCGCGCTCACCATAGCAATGGTATCGAGCACATGATCGTAGAGTGAGAAGTCGTTGGAAGGAATATGCTGCAGACCGAGCTGTTGTTGTAGGGCCCATGTGTGTTTACGCTGTGTTGTGGTCTGTTCAAGCAGGGCGGCCTCGCTCAGTTCGCCAGCCCAGAACTGTTCCAGGCTTTTTTTAAGTTCACGTTTCCGGCCAATGCGTGGATAACCGAGATTTGTTGCGTATACCAAGAATATCTCCTTGTCTAGAGAGGATTTTCGTTCTTCCTCTCCACAGCATGACGCATCTTTTTCTAGTGTAGCACATGCAACAAGTCGTTACTCATGCAGCACATTGTACCCCTGGTCAAGGATCTTACACGGGGAGGTTTTTTAGGAAAGGAACCAGCGAGGGGCAAGGTGTCATCCCTTCGCTTCTCTCAGGGCAGGCTCTGAGCGCGAGCTTTGGATCTGCGTGGTGCCCGGCCAGAGATCCTTCGCGGCGCTCAGGATGACAGCCTCTGGCGACCAGTGCGTTTCAAAAAACCTATCCGTGTAAGTGGTCAAGGATACTCTACCCTTACTTACAGGTCTGTAAAACCTCCAGGTCTCTCCGAATCGACACCAAACACTGGTGGTTCCAGACGCTCTTTGGTCTCTTTTCTAGCGCTTGAGCCAACGTCCTGGTGGCAATCAGCAGACTGTAAAAGCTTACTCTCTTTTCATGATCAGGTGGCAACGGAGCTACCTTCCTATAGCCTTCGATAAGATGGGGCAGCACAAGATTTGGAAGCGTTTCACCATCGCGCATCCTGAAGTGACCCAGGTCGTACAAGGAGTGCGTACCTCTGATCTCTCCAAAATCAATAATACCAGTATAGTGGCCCCGCTCCTGGTAAATATGGGTTGCATCAAAATCAGCGTGCGCGAGCCACGCCTGTTCACCATCGTCGAGCCAGCTATCGCAGCGGTCAAGCACCTGGCGCACGCTGGCGACCTCACACCTGGTGAGCATCTGTTCCTCCAGGGAGGCAAGGTCATGCTCAAGATGCTGGTAAATGAAGGCCCTGTTGCCTGGGAACTCTGCCTCCAAGGAAGAGGCATTCGGGCTGTCTCTTCGTATCCACCCGAAACCCTGCACCGGCAAACTGTTGATGACCGCCAAGTCCCTACCCGCTTCCCGCAAAATAGTCCTCTGCTCCTCTTCAAGAGAGCAGTACCCAAGGTGTCTTCCTTTGATCTCGCTCGTCAGCATGATAGATCGCCCGATCTCCTCGTTAAAGTGCTCAAAGTGGATGACCTCCGGAACCTTCACCTGCTTTTCTCGCAAGATCCTATGCACATATACCTCAGGTGCAAAGCTGTCACCGATTTCAGGCAGGATACGCAGGTAGAATTGCTCGTTGGCAAAATAGATTCTGTAGACGTAGGTTGAAACGCCCTCTTCCACTCGTTCAACGCAGGGCCTGTATGAACGTGGGAAAAGGCTGGTGGCTAGCTGCTCAATCACCCGTATATCAGGCATATCTTTCTGCACGTTTGCCTCAAGTTCTTTGCTCGTCATCAGGGTGAAAGAGCATCGCCCCATGCGATGTCACGAGCCTCGCGAAATGCCTCTTTGTCCTTGCGCGTCACAATAGTACTCTTTAAGCCTCCGGGTGTACAGAGTTGCAGGTGGATATGGCCTGGTCGTATCTGAGGATGTCTGATGACCCGTCCCTTGATAGGCGATCCCATAGCTCGCGAAGCCGCAATGTAAGAGAATTTCTCGTCCTCGTATGACAGCGTGGCTTGTTTCACCTGCCGCTGCAGACGAGTCCGCGCTATACGTTGCGCAAAGTGACACCAATCATTACCTGCCATGGGACATGGCAGATTATGGGGACAGGGCGCAATGATGTTCGCCCCGGCCGCGATAAGCTGTTGACGCGCCTGAATGACGTGGGAGTAGCCGGCTGGGGTTCCCGGCTCAATAATGACCAGTGTGTCCGCTGTGACTGACCACAGTTTGTCGATCAAAGTTTCGCGTCGTGGTGCAGGTAGCTCGTTGAGCACATAGGCCGTGATTACAAGGTCTTTTGGCTCGCTATCCCACTGCCCCAGTAGATCCACTTTCTGCCATATGGCCTCGCGTACTATGCGAGAACGAGCGTGGGTAGCTATTTGCTTGCCAAAGGTGACCATACCATCATCTCGTTCAATTAACGTTACCTGCTCCAACTCAGGCCATAACTCGCTTGCCGCCCACAGCGCCGTGCCCGGACCGCTGCCGGCGTCGAGCATTGAGTGAGGGTGCCAGTCGGGGCGCCTCTTGCGCGCTTCGTTGAGTGTGGCATAGATTGCGGCGAATGTAGCGGGCAGCCGGTAGGCAGCGTAGGCAATCACATCGGCAGGCGAATGCAGGAAGGTCCCTTTTGCCTGTAATTGACTACTGCGGTAGCGACTTGAGAGTTTTTCTGTCGCATCAGCAACGTTTTTTTGTGGGGTGCTGGCCAGTTCGTTCGCCAGGGCCAGGCGCAGGTCGGCGGGTAAATCCATAACAATTTTTTCCTACTGGGCGTACTGAAACACGTACAACTTACGATAGACGCCCTGACGGTGTAGCAGCTCCTCGTGGCTTCCCTGCTCCACGATGCGTCCCTTGTGCAGGACGATAATACGGTCAACATTGCGGATCGTTGAGAGGCGATGGGCGATAATGATAGAGGTCCTATTGGTCATCAATTTATTCAAGGCATCCTGGACCAAGACCTCCGTCTCTGTATCGACACTGGAAGTTGCCTCATCCAGGATCAGCAGAATCTCGGGATTGAAAGCAACCGCCCTGGCGAAGGCCAGCAACTGCTTCTGTCCCACTGAAAGCCCTGCCCCGCGCTCTCGAATTTCCTCGTTGTAGGTGTCAGGCAATTGTTCGATGAAGTGGGCCGCGTTGACATATTCCGCGGCTTTACGCATCATCTCATCGCTGATCTGTTCTTCGTGCAGGCGGATATTGCTGGCAATAGTGCCGGAAAAGATAAAAGGATCTTGCAGTACCGCTCCAATATGTCTGCGCAGGTCTTTCTGGCGTATATCGCGTACATCAATACCGTTGATGTAGATAGCACCTTTTTGAACGTCATAGAAGCGTGACATAAGACTGATAATCGAGGTTTTACCTGCGCCCGTGGCCCCTACAAAGGCGACGCGTTCACCGGGTTGTATCTTGAAGGAAATCCCTTTCAATATCCACTCGCCAGGGTTGTAGGCAAACCAGACGTCGCGAAACTCGATCTCACCCCGCACCGGGCCAAGTTCCCTGGGGTTTGCGCTATCCTGGAGAGTGACTGGCTCATCGAGCACCTTGAAGATGCGCTCTGAACTTGCAATCGCCGATTGCAGTATATTGTACTTTTCGGCGAGGTCACGGATTGGCAGAAAGAAACGGTCCACGTATTGCAGATATGCGACCAGTGCGCCCAGCGTGAGCGCACCCAACAAGATTCTGCCGCCACCGTACCAGATAATCAAGGCGATCGCCAGGGCACTGAAGAAATTGGTAATCGAGCTGAACAGGATGAAATAGCGCATGGAGCGGATCGTTTGCTGCAGGTAGTCGCGGTTCAACAGGTCAAATTGTTCGTAATTGCGCTGCTCACGATTAAACAATTGCACAATGTTCATGCCTGTGATATTTTCCGCGATGTAAGCGTTGATGCGCGCGAGGCGCACCCGGATAGCGCGGAAATTATCGCGCATAGCGACGCGGAAATAGGAAGTGATCCACAAAAGCGGTGGTATGACAATAAAGGTCACGAGCGCGAGCTGCCAGTTGATGATCAGTAGTGCGATAGTCACACCGAAAAGCGTCAATACATCTCCAAGTATTGAGATGGCTCCAGAAGTGAACATCTCATTTAACGAATCGACATCATTGGTCAGGCGAGTCATCAATCTCCCTACCGGATTGTGGTCGAAATATGAGAGCGAGAGGCGTTGAAAGTGCTCAAACATCTGGGAACGCATATCGAACATCATGCGCTGTCCAACGATACTCAGAAATAAGACGTGCAAATAACGCAGCGTGAAGCCCAATATCAAAACGAAAAGATAAACACTCGCAACCGCCAGTAAACCGAGGCTGCGCTGACTGCCGTTCAGGTCCTGTACTTTGGGCACAATAAAGTGGTCAATGCCATAATACGTTAAGGCGGGACCCACAAGATCGATGAGTGAAACGAGTATAAGTAATACCATCGCCAGCGAGGCTAACCATGTATATGGACGCACGTAGGTCAACAGGCGCCGCATGATACGTGCGTCGTACGCTTTACCGGTTATTTCATCTTCCTGGAAAAAGGTCGACATTTTCGGTATCCTCTAGTTCTTCACCGAGCAATTGCCTGCGATACATTTCAGCGTAAAGGCCGCCAAGCTGCAGCAGCGCTCCATGTGTCCCTTCCTCGACGATTCTGCCCTCGTCGAGCACTACGATGTGGTCAAGATTTTTTACGGTCGAACAGCGATGGGAAATGATGATAGTTGTGCGCCCCTGCATCACTTTCTGTAAATGTTTGAGAATATCTGCCTCTGTATGTGTATCGACACTTGACATGGCATCATCGAGAACAAGAATAGCCGGTTCTTTTGCGATCGCACGCGCAAGCGACGTTCGTTGTTTTTGTCCACCAGAGAGGGTAACTCCACGCTCACCAACCATCGTTGTCACCCCTTCTGGGAAATCTTCAACATCTTTTGTAAGTTGTGCACTCTGCATAATCTCCTGCAGGCGTTCCGTGCTGAGCGCCTCCACTCCATAGCTGATATTCTCGGCCAAAGGTACCGAGAACAAGAACGTCTCTTGCGGGACATAGCCGATCTGGCGTCGCAAAAGAGCTAACGGTATCTTTCGCACATCGACATTGTCAATGAGCACCTGTCCCTTGCTAGCATCGAACATACGCGGCAGCAGATTGACCAGGGAGGTCTTACCGGAGCCGGTTGGACCGACAATCGCCAGTGATGAACCGGCCTCCACCTTGATATTGATATCATGCAGGACTTCACGATCACCATACGCGAAAGATACGTGACGGAACTCCACTGTCCCTTCTATCTGATCCAGTAATGGCTCAGCATTGTTCTGGAGAGAGAGCTCAGGCCCTACAATCGTTGGCTGGTGATTCATGACCTCGTTAATACGTTTCATTGAAGCAGCTCCCTGTTGAAAGAGGTTAACGACCCAGCCGAAAGCTATCATGGGCCAGGTAAGCTGCGCTAAATAACCCGTAAATTGCACCAGCTGCCCCAGCGTTATGCGCCCTTCGATAACATCTAGCCCGCCTCGCCAGAGCAGGATGATAGCTGCAAGTCCGGCCAAAAAGTACATCGCTGGCCATAATAGCGCATACAGTCTGGCGTAGGCGATGCTGCGACTGACATATTCCTGGTTAGCAGCGCGGAAGGCCCCTAATTCGTAATCTTCCTGGGTATAAGCTTTAACGGTACGGATACCAGAGAAATTTTCCTGAGCCTGGGCTGATACTTCCCCGAATTGATCCTGGACAGACTTGTAGCTTTGTTCTATTTTCCGTGCAACCACAAAAAAGACGATAGAGATCAGGGGCAGTACTGACGTTGAGTAAAGCGTGAGTCGTGCATCGATGGTGAGCATGATGATTATTGTAGCTAAAAAGGCGACTGTAGTATTCACCAGATTACTAATGCCAGGGCCAAGCAGGCCACGTACAGCTGTGAGATCATTGATTGCTCGCGCAACAAGGTCCCCTATTTTGTTGTGCTGGAAGTAGTCAAGCTCAAGTTTCTCAAAATGCCTGAAAAGGTCGGCACGCAGTTCATACTCAATGCGACGAGACACCCGTGCCTGAATGAAACGACCATAATAGCTGAGAATAGCTTGCACTAAACCCACCAAAACGATCAACAGGCCAAAGCGCAACAGCGTTTCAGCATTGGCCTCATGTTGAAGGCTATCGACTGCCAGGCGGATCAGGTAGGGTAGAATAAGCGCAACGGCATTGGCTGCTATGAGAAATAAAAAGCCGCCAATCATGGCGACTCTATACCTGAATAGGTACGAGCGTAACGCTATTAATGCAGACATGATACTATTCTACAATGCAGTAAGAGAATAAATCAACGGTGACTTCGCAAAGGATACATGTCACGCGTGAGACCAATGATGTACAGTAGCGCAGCTCACATCAACAAAAGCAAAGGTAACGTGATTGTAAAAAAGGGGTGTGAACATGAGGTATGCTCACGTTTACAGACGGTAGCATAACAGATTGGCAGAAAAAGGTAAAAAAACTCTCGACGAACATGCGAAGAGGCACTCGAAGACCTTTTCTTAGAGATTAATCCAAAACTTCCTCGAAGTCGCCTACAAGTTTTTGAATTTCCCGCAAGCGCTGTTCGGCCAGTTCCACGTTCTCCAGAGCCTGGGCCAGAATACGGGCCTCGATCGACGCATACGACTCTTCGATTTCCGGATCGATAGAGCCGCCGAGTAGCTCAAGTGCGCGATTGAGATTGTTTTCCATCATTGCAGTTGCCATTGTTGTTACCTCTTCGTTGACAAAGGATTACAGCGTGATTTCGACTGGACGATCTATGTGAATGGTAAACTACTTAAAACGAGCACGCACCCTAAGAGAAACTACTTTCAATACTCAATACGTTATCCCATTGCGATTGGTTACATCAATTAACTATAATATTTTCTTCTTCTATGGACTCTAAACGTACGTCTTAGCTTATATTACACTAGACGAAAAAAAATACCAAATCGGGGATACCAACAGTCCTATTGGCATAATGACGAATGAATTCCTCCGATATCTATGATGGGGCAACGTATCGAGTGTTTTCAATACCTCCCGTACATTGCCCTATTGCTTATTGTCCAGCAACGCTCTACTTTACGGTTACTGTCAGATTCATCTTCACGTGGATCGTACAGTAGAGGTGGAACGTCCCGGCTGTGGTAAATGGCCCGATGTCCTTGGTGTCACTGCCGGAGAAGTTGACGTTTACAGTTGGAGCTCCCGGCTCTTTTGCTGGTTTGGGCGTTCCATTTGCGTCATACGTACCATTTTGTATAATGTGGGGAACCGCTACATCGTCAATAAGGGTAAGTTTAGAACCTTTCGGAATGGTAGTGGTGGGGACCAGGAAATCTGATGAACCCATGTGAACAGTTGTGCCGCTGCCACCCCCAGTTTTTGGTGTATTCCCACCATTCCCCGATGCTGTAGGGGCAGTGCCTGGACGCGTGCAGGCAACAAAGAAAATACTACCAATTGCTAAAACAACAAGCGCCAGCGTTAAAAATCCAAGTCGTTTAGAACTCATTACGTTACTTCCTCTCATACTATTTCTCCGCTATTCATCTCCTTTACGCTTGTTTCTCTCAAAGGAGGATAGCGTGTAGCCTATAGCCTTTCTTCATCCTCATGAGCATGTACCACATACTCTCATGGTAATCCAAAATGGTGAAATACGAGTAAAGTACAGCGTGTTTGCTCTGGGATAAATGCAATGCCATACGATATTCTATTGTATATCATAGTGCGAGGTGCGTGACAGGGAAATAGGGAAACTACCTGAATTTTTGTCGGGTGATACCTGATAGCCCATTTTGCTGCGACTAAACACAAAACCCATCTAATTTATAGAATTAGATATATTAATTAATGATAAGAATGCAATATGGAAGTGCTTTATTTATTGACTTGAGCGAACCGTTATGTTATGCTGTATATAGTCCCCGTAGCGAAAGAACAATACAACAAAGTCCAGGTGCAAGCTCTTAACTATGGTATCAGAAGAGGTAACCTGGTATATGATTGGTAAGTAGTTACTGGAGATACAACTCCAGAAGGAGGAAAATTGTATGGCAGATACACAAGGATTGACGGAACATGGAGCAGCTGTAGATGTAAATGCTCCAGTTCATCAGGTATATGCGCTTTTTACCCACTTCAATGACTTCCCGAAATTCATGAGTTTCGTGAAGGAAGTCACCTATTATGATGATCAGCGCAGTCACTGGGTAGCTGAGATTGTTGGGCGTCACGAATGGGATGCCATCAACGAAGATTGGGTTGAAGATCGCCAGGTTGGTTGGCGTTCAATTAATGGCTTTGAAAATACTGGCCGTGTGACATTCGAGGCATTGGGGCCAGATCAGACTCGCGTGAATGTGTTAGTTCGCTACAATCCACCTGCTGGCGTACTTGGCGATGTAGGTGAAAAATTGGGTGCTGGCAGCCGCTTTGAAAACGCACTGCAGCATGATCTGGACAATTTTGCTCGCATGGTCGACCAGGCTCCACCTGGAGCGCTTGACCCCACCTCTTCTAACTACCTGTTCCATAGTGGAAGCGCCGCGGCAAAGGGTAAAACAACTAGCCGCCAGGATGAAACGATGGGTGATCGTTCGTCTACTGCGGACAACACGACTGGAACAGATCGTATGGCTACTGTAGATGAAACGACAGGGGCTGACCGTCCTGTCCTGGACCAGGATATTATTAGCGGCCAATATGACAACAGATCTACCCCAGAAAGGTAGTGTGAGCGACCGCGACAAGTACTAAGCTTGCAGTACAAAAGTAGGTCGGCCAAAGGCACGGTGAGCAATCACTGTGCCTTTTTTTGTTTGTAACTCACCTAGTCATCCCTTGAAGCCTTTTGTCAGCAAAACGCGTGTTCAACAGTATGTAAGGAGGCCGCCCGGGAAGAGGCTGCGCAGGAAGGGGGGTAGACAACAAAGTCTCTTTTCGCGGCGGTGTCAACTTGACATTCTTGATACACTATGGTATACTTAATAGTGTTCCGAAAGGGACATCCAGGGAAGCGAAGAAACCCTGGCACAGGGCGACTGCCCTGCATTGGTAAGATCCGAAAGGAGATACTATGAAACCAATGAAGAAACCAGTCCGCCTTCTAGGGATGGTATTTCAAATTGACAAGTAGGGCCCGTGCAGGCGGGCTTCCGAGCCTCTGAGCGTCTGATCATTACCTGAACTTACCGAGCCTAACTCATGATTACATAGAGTGGTCGGTCTTAACGACGGCTTTCGTCGCAGGTTGGCAGAGGTACGCAGAGGGGTGTTGCTAAGGGCATATAAATAACTATCTTGCCCATGTTTGCAATAAATCTCGGTTGACGTGACACGGGAGTTGTGCAGAAAAGAAACACACAAGGACTAGATATCAAGGGTATCTAGTCCTTGCTGGTATTACAGGACCTTTTTGTTATTCACCAAGTGATAATATTGCCATAAATGCCTCTTGAGGAATCTCGACGTTACCTACCATCTTCATACGCTTCTTTCCCTCTTTTTGCTTCTCCAGCAGTTTGCGCTTGCGCGAAATATCTCCACCGTAACATTTGGAGAGTACGTCTTTGCGCATCGCTTTCACCGATTCGCGGGCGATAATGCGTGAGCCAATGGCGGCCTGGATAGGCACTTCGAATAATTGACGGGGGATGAGGCTGCGCAACTTTTCAACCAGCATTCGCCCTTGAACATAGGCCTTGTCGCGGTGAAGAATCAGCGATAGGGCATCCACGGGGTAACCATTGACGAGGATATCCAGTTTCACCAGGTCAGCTGCCAGGTAATCGCTGAAGCTGTAATCAAGCGAGGCGTATCCCTGAGTGCGCGACTTCAGCTGGTCGTAAAAATCAACAATTAGCTCTTGCAGCGGCATTTTATAGGTCAATAAGACTCGCTCCGCCTCGATATACTTCATCTCCTTGAAGGTACCGCGTCGAGTTGTTACCAGATCCATAATCGTGCCAATATAGCGCGCGGGTGTGAAAATGGAAATATCCATCCACGGTTCTTCAATCTTCTCTATGTCTCCAGAGGCAGGAAAATCCGACGGGTTGTCCACTGTGACCATCGGGCCGTTGGTCGGAGTGACATGGTACTCTACGCTTGGCGCGGTAGCGAGTATATCCAGTCCATACTCTCGCTCAAGTCTCTCCTGGATAATTTCCATGTGCAGCAGGCCTAAAAAGCCGCAGCGAAAGCCAAATCCTAATGCGTTTGAGGTCTCGGGCTCATAGAAAAGCGAGGCATCGTTTAACTTGAGACGATCCAGCGCATCGCGTAAAAGGGGATAATCGCTCCCCTCAACCGGGTAGATGCCAGCGAAGACCATCGGCTTGGCCGGTTTGTAACCAGGCAGCGGCTCGACGTGGCCGAGCGCTCCGGGCGTTGTCACTGTGTCACCTACGCGGCAATCTTTCACATTCTTGAAACCCGTCGCGATATATCCGACCTCTCCCGCGGTCAATTGGCCAGAGGAGATCATACGAGGTTGGAAGTACCCTGCTTCTAAAATATCGGTTGTGCTGCCAGCGGCCATCATTGCCACGCGTTCACCTTCGTGTAGCTGCCCATCGAAGACTCGCACATAGGCAATGACGCCTTTATACGAATCATAATGCGAGTCAAAAACCAGCGCGCGCAGCGGCGCATCGGGGTTACCTTTAGGAGGTGGTATCTGCTTGACAATGGCTTCGAGAATCTCTTGCGTCCCGATCCCTTCTTTGGCTGAGGCGAGAATGCACTCGTCCCCAGGTATGCCAATCACCTCCTCGACTTCTTGCTTGACTCGTTCAGGGTCGGCGCTGGGCAGGTCGATCTTATTGATGACTGGAATAATGCTCAGATCTGCTTCGAGCGCCAGATACAGGTTTGCAAGTGTCTGGGCCTCGATGCCCTGTGTGGAATCGATGACCAGTAATGTACCTTCACAGGCTGCGAGACTGCGCGACACTTCATACGTGAAATCAACATGACCCGGTGTATCGATCAGATTCAATTCATACTCTTCGCCATCAAGAGCCGTGTAGCGCATGCGCACTGCCTGCGCTTTAATGGTGATGCCCTTTTCACGCTCTAAATCCATCTGATCAAGCGTCTGCTCCATCAATTCTCGCTTGGAGACTGTTCCTGTGAATTCAAGCAAACGATCAGCCAGAGTCGACTTGCCGTGATCAATGTGGGCTATAATACAGAAGTTTCGAATATGTGCTTGGTCGGTCATTCTTCAATAATTCCTCCACACAACACCTCATCACCGTCCTCGCCGCCATAAAAGACGGCTGCTTGTCCAGGTGTAATCGAACGCTGTGGGCGAGAAAGTGTCACGTTTACACGATTTCCCTCCAGGGGAGTAAGCAGTGCCTGCGCTTCGGGTGCCTTGTAACGGATACGCACGTTTGCTTCAAATGGCCTGGTAGGTGACACGCCGCTCACGTAGTGCATCTTGCCGACAGTAAAACTCGATCTCTCCAGTGCGGCCGCGGGCCCTACGATGAGCGCATTTTGAGCGGCATCGATCTTGAGCACATGCAACGGTTCCTGGGAAGTGAGGCCCAGTCCCTTGCGCTGGCCGATTGTGTAGAAGGCGAGTCCGCGATGGCGCCCCAATACCTTCCCATGCATATCGAAGATTGGTCCTGGCTTTGGCAGTGAAATCAAAGGCTTCGCGCTTTTAGTTATGCCTATTACGCCCGCGCCAACGGCCTCTCGCTCCGCGACAGTATTGGCTGCATAGCGATCTATAAAACCGCGATAATCGTTCTGTGCGACAAAGCATATCTCCTGGCTCTCTGCCTTCGTTGCCACCATCATCCCTCGCTCAGCGGCCAGCGCACGTACCTGTGTCTTGGTATAAGAACCCAGCGGGAAACAGGCATGAGCCAGTTGCTGCTGGTTGAGGACATGAAGGACATACGATTGATCCTTCTCAGCGTCAATTCCACGTCGCAGCCTCCGCTTGCCCGTAACAGGATGGTCATCCACTCGCACATAATGTCCCGTCGCCAGGTAATCGGCATCGAGTGCGAGCGCCCGGTTGAGCATCACTGTGAAGCGAATATGGCGGTTACATGTCAGGCAAGGGTTGGGTGTGCGACCAGCCACGTACTCTTCGTAGAACATGTCCACGACCGTATTCTTAAACTCTTGTTCGACATTGACCAGATAGAAAGGTATATCGAGCATACGTGCGACACGTCTTGCATCATCAACTGATTCCAGGGAGCAGCATTTATTTTGGACTATGCGCTCGATACCGTCATCTTCTATCACGCCCGGTTCTGACCAAAGGCGCAGCATGATACCAATGACCTCGTGACCCTGCTCTTTCAAGAGGGCGGCGGCTACCGAGCTATCTACGCCGCCGCTCATTGCGACGACTATTCTGGACATAATTTTCCTGCTCCTGATAATCTATCTTGCCAGGTAGAAAAAAGGACTAGCCTTTGGTGTGGGCTAGTCTTTCGTCTTATCCTGTTCCACGCTTTGCAAACAAGCCTATTATAGCATACTTGCCGAGAGTATGAATAGTATGCGAATTTCAATTATCGGTCTGACCCTCTCGACTGAATCCGTTCCTTCGTGTATAATGGCTTCAATATACCAGTAATTCTCAAGAATCTTTTGGGCTAGGAGTAATAAAGGATGCCAAAGAAGACCCCGGCTGCGCGAGGTGGTGCACAGCGCAATAGGCCAAAGGTACAGAAAAATATTGAATTGGTGCGGCAGGTCTCATCAGCTGAGCAGGAACCTGAATCAAGTACATCTGCTGATTTGGCTTCTGCCAGCGTAACGGCTGTCGCGACACCACCGGAGACGAAGCAGAGCGAAACCAAAAAGAGCGGGACCAGGCGAAGCGAAACCAGGCAGAGTGAAAACAAACAGGCAGAGAGTAATGTGAGTCCTACTGCCACCGGCAATGCTCCTACCCCAACAAGCAATGCTCCCAAGGGGAGCGCTGCAGCGCGCCTGGCCAGCCGTCGTCACGTGACGCAAAAAGCTCAGCAGCGGGCCGCGGCAATCCTGGTCACCGCGGAGCACTATGCATACGTGCGCCAGGATCTGATTTTTATAGCGATATTGGCCGCGATTATGTTTGCCGCGATTATCATCCTGCGTTTCGTACCTGGAATTGGTTTTTAATCATAAATAAGGAAGAAGCACTGCTCTGTTTTATCTCAGATCTCAGTGCTTCTTTTTATTGTTTCGGGTGGCTTGTGTAGAGGCCGGATAGCCCTCAACGCCATAAATGCGAAGATCAGCTTAGTGTACGAGCGGGCTGGTACCTATCCCGGCGGGAATCCCATGTCGATGGGCTGCGGGAATAGTGACGCCCAATACTCGCTGCATAGCCATAGTGTGGCTGCAGTCGCCCCAGTCATTAAAGAAACGGCAGGTACAGGTCCACTCACCATTGTCAAAAATGGTAGTGTGAATGTCATTTTCGCCCCGGAACGTTGCTTCAAAGCGAGTAAATTGTATTCGCTCTGGTTCTTCCGCATAACGCTTGGCTTTTGCGATCTTACTGATCATACTTGAGTTCATGATCGGTACTCTCCTTTTTAATTGGCAACCACTCCGTGTCCACATCTTCGTTCATTTGCACTCTCTATACACTTGTAGAGGCGTATCTTTCCAAAGTCGCGCACCTGGTTTGTTTTTCAACCATCCAATATCCAGTACAACTGGATACTCTGTTCAAAAGAAAGCGTCCTTACCTCCTCTCTTAAGATTGTGAACTGGCTTATGCCTGTTTCAAAACCTGGCTAGACTCAATGGCCATCGACAATTGAAGAAGACAAATCGATGATCCCGGCATCCAGTGCGCTTATAATAAAAATTGTGCGAAATAAAAAAACACCAGGGCAAAATCCCCCTAGTGTGTGTGTTGTGTGCCACCGCGAGCCACTGCTGCTTCCCGCAGCAATGTAACCTTTGATGCCAATGAGACTGAATCCATGTTTATATAAATCATCCCCACCCAGCCAATAAGTGAAGGCTAGATGTAATACCTATATGACCAATCGCAGGAAATATAGGCTGAACGTAACGTGCAAACTTGGAAATCTCTTTGTGATTGGAATGATTATACCATACGAAAAGGGGATTGTCCATCCCAAAAAGTAACAAAATTATCTCATCTCACCGAAACGGGGCGGAGGATGCCCCTGTGGCTGACATATCCTTTTGCACTTACCCTCGCTAAAATGCTGCCTTGAGCAGGCATTGCGCGATCTAATCTGTTTCGCCCTGTATTTTCAAGCCCTGTTTTAATATTTTCTCACGCAGTTTGAGGAGACCCTCGATCAGTTGCTCAGGTCGTGGGGGACAACCAGGGACGTATACATCTACCGGTACGATGGTATCGACACCCTGCACTGTATAGTAGCTATCGTAGAATTCACCCCCGGAGTTGGCGCATTGACCCATGCTGAGCACCCATTTTGGATCGGGCATCTGCTCCCACAGTAAGCGCAGGCGAGGCCCCATTTTTACACAGACCGTTCCTGCAACAATCATCAAATCGGCCTGGCGTGGACTTGAGCGAAAGACCTCGGAGCCAAAGCGGGACAGGTCGTAGTGTGCCTGGGCTGCTGCTATCATCTCAATGGCGCAACAAGCTAAGCCGTAACCCAGCGGCCAGACCGACCGTGAACGCGCCCAGTTCTGCGCCCATTGCAGCATGTCAGCCAGGCTGGTGAGTTTGACAGGGGCTTCCTGATTTCCAGGTACGTACTCCTGAGGATTCCTGGCGATAGCGAGCGGTACAGCCTTACGCACTTGCCCAGGATTCGACGGTGGCGCATTTCTGTTTTCTCTTGGTTCGTTGTTCATAAACGTGAATCTCCCTGAAAGCTGACCTTTTTTGCACTTCAGGAACGACGAAATACTGTTGTTGGCACGATAGATACTGGCAAATAGTGTCACTTTTTTATGTGACATAGCTCACTATCGCAATATTACCCTGCTCACCGCAATTTGCACGCGTAACCTCTATACTTCGGGTAATTGATCCTGTTATACTACTGATGCCCGGACGTGGAAGAGCTTCTCTTGCTGAAGTTCTTGCCAATCAATCTTACTGGAGGAGCGTGTGAATCACAAACATAACATTACTCTCTGGTTTCCTCTTCAGTTGGTACTCGGCCTCGCTATCATCGTCCTGCTGGTCAGCGCGTGTTCGCTGCCAGGAGCACAATCTACTACGAATACGAACGCCACTGGCCTGACACCCACTTCAATGCCAAAGCAATCTACGCGTACAGTGGCAAGTCAGCCCTCCGGTACGGGGAAACTTCCCTCAGGTACACCCTTACCGCAGGATGAGGTCAAACCGCTGACTTTCAATCTAGTCTACAATGATGCTGCTATGGAGCAAGATGTTGCCCAGATCTATACACCTGGCTCCTCCACATTCCATCAATACCTCACTTCTGACCAGATCGTGCAGCGCTATGCACTTTCGGATGTGCAACGGCAACAGGTAATGAACTGGCTAACACAGAATGGCTATACTATTGACTCAACCGATGCGCTGCACACGTCTATCAAAGTTCATGCAAGCGTCGCGACCATCGAGCGTACTTTGCATATCAAACTCAATTCGTATACCATCGACAATTATCAGTTCTTTTTGCAGCAGGGTGAACCGAAACTCTCGGGACCTGTCTCCTCGCTGGTCTCTTCAGTGATTGGCCTGGATAATTTCGCTTTCCCGCAATTCCAACCGCCGTTTGGCTTTGCACTGTATACCGCTACCGCGCTCTCAAGCGATTGCGGCAAGTATGGAACGAAACAAACCTTGACGCGCAATAAACTGGCAGCTGCATATCAGGTCGCACAGCTCTATCAGCAAGGATACCAGGGAGAGGGCATGACAATTGGTGTAGCTGAATTCGGCGATAGCTACAATCCCCAGGACCTGGCAAACTATGCCGCCTGTGTTGGCATTGCTCCTCCACATGTGCAGAATATCGATGTTGATGGTCACCTTGCTGCCGGAACGGGACAGGGAGAGGCGATTATGGATCTCGAACTCATTGCTGGCCTTGCCCCTGAAGCGCAAATTCTCGATTACCAGACCGATGGCCAGAGTAACTCCTTTGCGCAGTCGATGGTCGATGTCTTCAATCGTGTCGCCGAGGATCACAAGGTGCAGGTGTTAAGCGTCAGCTATGGTACCTTTGAAAGTGCTTTCAGTTCAAGCGAACAGGCAGCTATCAACAAAAGTTTGCGTACCCTCGCTGCCGAAGGCATCTCGGTCTTTATCAGTAGTGGCGATTGCGGGGCTTTCACGCAGCGCCTTCCGCATATTGCCGCGGTAGCGTTTCCTGCCAGCGCGGTTTATGCCACCGCGGTCGGAGGAACCCATTTGCAGGTAAATGATAGCAATGTGCGGACCAGTGAGACAGTGTGGAGTGCCGGTGATAACCTGCCCCTTTGCAGCAACAACTGGGGTAGCGGTGGAGGTGTGAGCGAAAATACTGATTTTAAGCGTCCGGCCTGGCAGGTTGGTACGGGAACGACCACGAGCTATGATGGTGCATTGACCCATGTCTTCATCAGACCCCTGGATTTTGTAAATACGATCGAAGCCCCCAATGGCCTGCGCCAGGTGCCCGATGTGGCAGCCGCCGCCTATCCCAATATCGCCATATACTATAAAGGCGCCTGGGTTGCCTCGGGAGGAACCAGCGCCGCTGCCCCAATCTGGGCTGCTGGAGCACTGCTCGTCGACCAGGCATTACAACAAAAGGGTAAGCCGGCCCTGGGGGGTGGGCCGGAGTTCTATTCACTGGCGAACCATCCCGGTAATTTCCATCCCTATAACGATATCACCATTGGCGACAATCTCTTCTATTCTGCGACAAAGGGGTGGGATTATACCACCGGATGGGGGTCTCCCAACTTTAACGACATTTTGCAGCTGGAGTTGAACCAGTAGGAGGGGATACAGAACAGAAACGAGCAGCGTGCCGCGCGGCACGCTGCTCGTTTCTGTTCTGTATCCAAAAGCTTCTATTGTGCGACCAGTTGTGCCGACTCACAGATCATTTCCTGGTAAACGTTGCTCACCTGGTCGGCGACACTCTTCCAGCTAAAGTGCTGAACTGACGGCCGAGCTGCAAGGTGCATCTGCTCAAGTAAATCCCTTTCGCGTAAAAGCGTATCCAATCGCTCAGCGAAAAAGCCCGGGCAACGCGGCACCAGGTATCCTGTTTTTGCGTTCTTGACAATGGTCGTTAATCCCCCTGCGCGCGTCGCCACCACCGGTGTACCGCAGGCTAGCGATTCAACTGCCACCAGACCAAAGCTTTCATGATAGGATGGTATGACAGTCGCGTCCGCGGCGCTATAAATCATTGGCAGTTCTTCTTGCGGACGTGCTCCCCAAAAATGCACCCGGTGGCTAATGCCAAGATCTCGCGCGAGCTTTTGAAGGTCTTCGACATCTCTATCGTCATCGAGCTTCCCTCCGACAATTACGACCTGCGCCTTCTCCTCCATCATCGCTGCTGCCCGCAGGTAGAGATCGGGTCCCTTGAATGGGTCGAGCCTGCCTACAAAGAGGAGTACCGGTTGATGGAGAGGGAGACCAAGTATTTTTCGTGCTTCTTGCTTGTCGTGTGTAACAAAAAGCTTAAGATCTACTCCACACGGGATAACCTGTACCTGGTTTGTCGTAGCCCCGCAATAGCGAATCAGCTGTGCGCGTTCATCAGCAGTAGCGGTAATGATGCGATCAGCGTGTTTAATCAACTGCTGCTCCATCTCCAGGCGCAAAAAGGATTCTTGCTCGAACGGGTTGGCCAGTTGCTTCAGGCGAGCGAGCGTGTGGAACATCGTTACATGGGGAATATCCCAGAGTCGCGCAAGGTGAGAAGCAGCTACTCCAGAAAGCCAGTAATGGCTGTGCAGCACGTCATACTCTCTAGCTTCATAGCGCCTGAATGCTTCAATATTGTGGATAAGTTCTGGCAGGTGCTGGTACAGATCGTTCTTGTGCAGCGGGGAAAGTGGCCCGGCCTTGATGTGGATGACTCGCACATTCTGGCTTAGCTGAACGATGCGGAGGGTATTTTCGTTTGTCCAACGGGTAAAGATATCAACGTTTGTCTGGTAATGACCTAGCTCAGTTGCCAGTTGGCGCATGTACACATTCATGCCGCCGGCATTTTTGGTCCGTCCGGGGCTGTCAAGCGGGGACGTGTGGACACTGAGCATAGCTACAGATAGATTCATAGCGAGTATGCTCCTCTTCTTCTAGTGTTTGAAAGATTCATTGCAGATGCGTGGCCACCGCCCTTCGCTTGCTTCGAGCTTACGTATGAGCATTTGAAAACTCCTTTCTTTGTCTTACTAACAGTTGAAACACTCAGGTTGGTTGATCTATTTCAGGGCAGGCTTTTCTTTTCACATTGCCGTACTTCGTCGATGGCGTCGTACATCTGGCCGTTATCGACCCCATGCCCCTTTGATGCCTTTCTCAGAGATTCAATGCGTCGCCTGAGCTTGGAGGCGAATTCAGCAGGCGGTATACCGGTCCATTGTGCCAGGTCGTCTAGAATGGCTTGATCTGCGTGCTCAAACGTATCGTCAAATTCATTCCAGAGGGAAAGTGGGATGGGCACGATATCGTCAGGATGCTGTGGATCGGCATCCGGCTGTAAAAAATGCGTGGTGAACCAGCGGCGGCGTAAGGGATATACGCGGCCCACCAGGCCGATATTGATAACCAGTCCGAGACGGCGCACATCCTCTGCTCTGAGGTGCAGGTCGTGGTGGTACATAGAGATGACATCAACGATAGTATCAGCATGAATGCTAGTGGCGATGTGATATCCCTGTACTGGCAGTGTCAGATAGCGGCGTGCAACGCGACCCCACATGTAGATCGGCAGGTGATCGCTCACCTCATTACAGAGTGCATATGTAGTGGCGGGATCGATATTGGCTATGCGGGTGAACGCAAAATTTTCGTACATACCAGACATATAGGCTAGCGCTGTCCCTTCCGGCAGGAATTGGAGCAGGGCATTGAGCGTTGTGGTTTTGCCGATGCCGGGTTGAGGGTCGGTTGGCCCAGCCACGGTAAGTGAGACTCCGTGCTCGAGCAGCAGCCAGATGAGTGCGACAGTTTCGACGTCCACGCTGCCCATGGCTATGATTTGTGCCATGGAGAGTTGCCGCCTGGAATCATAGTGCCAGTAAAAGCGCTCCATGGGGTCTCGTGGATCAAACATATTAGAACTCCCTTCGACATACATTCTGGAGAATAGCTATCGTCTACGTTTTCTGTTCGCTGTTTTCCACTACGGGACTATCTTCCTTTGCAGGGCTATCTTCTTTATCTTTCTGTCCCTCGAGTATGGCTGGCTTTAACCACCCTGGACGCGGACTCCAACCAATGGCGATTACACGCGTATGTTGGATATGTTCACTTTCACTTTCGATTTCAACAATACTGACTGAGGCGTTATCGATAAAGAGGCTGCTGGCCTTGCCAGCATCCAGTCCAGTGTAATGTGCTATCAGCAATTTAACAACGTCAGCATGGGCGACAAAGGCAGGATAGGCTCCGATGGAATCCATGGTACGCCAGCGTTCAACTGCCGCCAGCGCTCGTTGCTGGACCTGGGGAAATGTCTCGATACCTTCAGGTGCTACCGTTGGATCTTTGACGTAAGCTTTCCAGTCAGGATCAGTTTTAGCCAGTTCATCAAACTTTTGGCCCGACCAGCGGCCAACGTTGGTGTCCATTAAATCTGGTTCAAGCTGAATGGTCAACCCTCTGCCAGCGGCGATTATCTCCGCGGTTTCGCGTGCACGTTCCAATGGACTGCTAATGACGGCACTGGTAGGTATAAGAGCTAAGGCGTCTGCCAGGCGGGCTGCCTGCTCCCTCCCCGCATCGTTCATTGCAATTCCCGGCAACTGGCCGGGTAGTAGATGTTCTATATTCCATGTCGTTTGCCCATGCCGAATAAAAAACAGGGTTTGTTTCATACTATTTTGTGTACTTTCAGTTATATGCAATTGCTGGAGCCAGAGGTGTACTCGCCAGCGCCAGAAGCGCCAGCCCACATGCAGGTGTATCCACAATATATACATCCAGCTATATCCAGCACTGAAGAGTTTTTTCAGGCAGCCTCTCATGAATATCAACAGAGTCTCGTATCTTTCTTTGATCCGACCCGCGTTGCACATGAGCCTTTCTTTTTCAAGGTACATTAGAGAGCGCCAGGCTGACCAATGTGCTTTTTATTGTATCAGGGGAGGCGTTAGCGGTGCAAATATCCTCGTCCAGCCACGTCTATCCTGTTCTGGTAAGTAGGAAGGAAGAGGAGATGCCGCTCAGGCTGAGCGGCATCTCCTCTTCCTTCCTACTTACCCTCTAGGTTCTTAGCAAGCACAGCTGACATCGAGTTGTAAATCTTGAGTCTCTTCCTGGGGAGCAACCAGCCCATCTTCGTCGTTTTCTTCACCTCTATCTAAGGCCGCCGTGATAATGCGCTCGACGTCTGCCAGGCTGTTGATGCGCACTAGCTCGTTGCGCACCCGTTTTGCTCCACGAAAGTGACCCAGGTACCAGCCCATGTGTTTGCGTAGCTCGACAAAGTGATCCTCTCCTTTGAGTTTAGCATGAACGCGCGCATGTTCGAGTGCCATCAGCAGGCGTTCTTCTCGGCTGGGCGCGGCCTCGGGTAAATCCTCGACTGTTGGATTGATGCCCACGTTGAGCAGCTTTTTCAACTGTTCTCGGTCGCGGAAGAGCCAGGGGTTGCCGAAGCTGGCCCGGCCAATCAAGACACCAGAGACCCCGCTTGTACGGATGCGCTGCGCTGCCTGGTAGAGGCTGTGGATATCTCCATTGCCGAGGATCAGGGTATCTGTCTTGCGCACGATCTCGGCCGCGGCGGCAATAGCTTCCCAGTTTGCATCTCCCTTGTAGTGCTGCGCCAGGGTACGACCATGAATGGAGATTACGTGCGGCTCCAATTCCAGCAACTCTTGCACCCAGTCAGTAATCACGATTGAATCGTACCCAAGGCGTGTCTTGACTGATACCGGGAGGAGGCGGCGTTCAATCTGCGCATGATCACCCCAGATACGCACGCGCTCTTCGTTCATTTGACGAATGCGCCTGATACGCTCCGGGTCCATTTCCAGGTCTTCCAGCGTCTGACCGTTAGCCCAGTCTCGTACGCCTTGCTGTGCGGCGCGAATAATGGCTTTCGCGGTTTCGGGTACACGGATTAGTGCCGCCCCGCCGCCATGGTTAGCGACTGTTTTAGCCGGGCATCCCATATTGATATCGAGACCGTCGAAGCCGAGTTCAGGTTGGCAGCCGAATATCTGTGCCACGACGGGCCGTTCCGCGGGCGTGTAGAGAAAATCGCGGAAGATGCGGTCGCCACCACGCCAGAGCCCTTCGACATTGGTAAACTCAGTCAACACCACGTCGGGGCGTCCATAGAGACCATGCATGGTGCGGCATGGGGCGTCAGTGACACCATCCATCGGGGCAAGTGCAATGATCGGTTGTTGTAAGGTATCCCAAAAAGATGCATATTTCATATGTTAGTCTCGGAAGAGAGGACATTCCTCTAGTGTTTAACGCCGAGCGACTTTTACACTGCAGGCGAAAAGCTCATACTCGCTGTGAAGTGAGATATTATAGCTTCTCTATGATACACTCTTAACGGGAGATGGTCAATCAATACACCTTACTCTTTTTCATTTCTGGGATATAATACCGAAGGGCCGTATGCCCCTCTACGAGGAGGGCAGCCCGGCAAGATAGTATTACGAAAGGCAGCACATATTTATGGCAGATACGACAGTTGAGCGCCAGGTACAAATGCCCCCAGCAACTGATCTTTATAATATCGATCATCTTCTATCAGAAGAAGAGCGCATGGTGCGCGATACCGTACACAAATTCGTGAGCGAGCGTGTTTTACCCATCATTGGCGAACATTTTGAAGCAGGCACATTTCCGCACGAACTCATTCCAGCCATCGCCGAACTTGGCCTGCTGGGCATGCATATCCAGGGTTATGGTTGTGCCGGTTTGAGTTCTGTCTGCTATGGCCTGGCCTGTCAGGAGCTAGAGGCCGGTGATAGCGGCTTACGTTCATTTGTTTCTGTACAGGGCTCCCTCGCCATGTTCCCAATCTCAGCTTACGGCTCCGAGGAACAGAAACAACACTGGCTCCCGCGCATGGCTCGTGGCGAAGTAATTGGCTGTTTTGGCCTGACCGAGCCCGATTCTGGTAGCGACCCCGGCAGTATGCGCACTACGGCGCGTCGTGATGGGGATAGCTTCGTCCTCAATGGAACGAAGATGTGGATCACCAACGGTGGCATCGCAGGGGTGGCTATCGTCTGGGCGCGAGCCGAAGATGGCGTACGCGGTTTTATCGTTGAGCGTGGTACCCCTGGCTTTACTACAAGCGATATTCATCACAAGCTCTCTTTGCGCGCTTCCGTTACCTCCGAACTGCATTTTGAGGATTGTCGCGTTCCCGTAGAGAATATGTTGCCAAATGTACGCGGCCTGCGCGGACCGCTCTCCTGCCTCAATGAGGCGCGCTATGGGATTGCCTGGGGTTCGACCGGCGCTGCTAGAGCTTGCTATGAGGTAGCGCTTGACTACGCGAAGACCCGCATTCAGTTCAACCGTCCTATTGCCAGCTTCCAGCTTGTACAGCAAAAACTTGCTATCATTGCGACAGAACTGGTGAAGGCCCAACTCCTCTCCTTGCAGCTTGGACGCTTAAAAGATGAGGGCTTGTTGCACCCCGTTCAGATCTCTATTGCCAAGCGCAATAATGTTCGTGAAGCGCTCAGAACCGCACGTGAAGCTCGCTCAGTCCTGGGAGCGAATGGTATTACACTGGAATATCCCATCAGTCGCCACTCCAATAATCTCGAATCGGTTTATACGTACGAGGGCACTGACGATATCCACACGTTGATCATCGGACAGGCTATAACGGGTGAAAATGCGTTCTCGTGATAGCCGGGGATGGGACACGCAGCATATCTTGTAGCTCATTCCAGGCGTAGGCCAATGGAGCTTGCCTGGGTCCTACGTCACCCGGAGCTACGTGAATAGGGAGGCTACTGATCTTCGGGCTCCAGATTTGTGGTCCAACAGGATGGACGACATGATGGCTGTAGCCTGTCTATATGTTAGCAAGAACTGGGAGAAGAAATCATGACAGCGACAAAACATTACGATGCAATTGTGATTGGGGCAGGGCAGGCCGGTGGACCTCTCTCCACAGCACTCGCGCAAGCTGGCTGGAGAACCGCCATCATCGAGCGTATCCATGTAGGTGGCACCTGCATTAATGAAGGCTGCACTCCCACCAAGACTATGGTTGCCAGTGCACGTGTAGCATATTTAGCTCGCCGCGCGGCTGACTACGGTGTGCGTACTGGACCTGTAACAGTGGATATGACGGTAGTACGCAAGCGCAAACGCGACATAGTTGACAGTTTCCGCAATGGTAGTCAGAAACGTATAGAAAGCACAAAGGGTGTAGATCTCCTGATGGGAGAGGCGCGTTTCATCGGCCCGAAGGTTCTTGAAGTTCGCTTGAGCGATGGCGAGACGCAGCAATTAACTGCCAATGCGTTCTTTATCAATGCAGGCGATCGTCCATCAAGGCCGGCAATCGATGGGTTAGATTCTGTTCCTACTCTCGACTCGACATCGATCATGGAACTGGACAGCGTACCAGCGCACCTGCTGGTCCTGGGGGGTGGTTATGTCGGGCTGGAGTTTGGGCAGATGTTTCGCCGCTTCGGCAGCGCGGTAACGATAATTCAACGCGGCTCTCACTTACTGGCCCGTGAGGATGATGACGTGGCGGAAGAGGTCGCCAGGATCCTGCAAGAGGACGGGATCGAAGTATTGCTGGAGACAAAACCTTTGCATGTCGAGCGAACAGGTGAAGGCACTATTCAGTTGGCTTTAAAAACACCGGCAGGAGAGCGCGCGCTCACCGGGTCACATCTGCTGCTGGCAGCAGGTCGTACACCAAATAGTGACTGGCTCAACCTGCCAGCGACTGGTATTCAGACGGACGAACATGGCTTTATTCCTGTGAATGAGAAGCTAGAGACGCAGGTGCCCGGCATTTATGCACTTGGAGATATCAAAGGTGGCCCGGCCTTTACCCATATCTCTTACGACGATTTTCGTATCATTCGTACCAACCTGATAGAAAAGGGTAATGTGACTATCCGTGATCGGCTCGTCCCTTACACGGTTTTCATCGATCCCCAACTCGGTCGGGTGGGGCTGAGTGAGTCGGAGGCACGCGCACAGGGGCGCAATATCCGTGTGGCCAAAATGCCTATGAATTATGTTGCCAGGGCGCTGGAGGTAGACGAGGCGCGTGGTTTTATGAAAGCCGTCGTGGATGAAGATACTTCCCAGATACTTGGCTGCGCTATTCTTGGCATCGAGGGAGGCGAGATTATGGCCGCTCTGGAGATCGCGATGATGGGGAAAGTACCGTATACCGTATTGCGTGATGCTATCTTTGCTCACCCGACACTGGCGGAGTCGCTGAATAACCTGTTTTCGTCCTTTGAATAGTAGCGTTCATCATGTTGTTCAAGGTCTCGATAGACCTTGAACAACATGATGAACGCTACTTCAGCTACAAGGTGGCTGTCCTGGACCTAAATCATTATTATTGCCGTAGCTGCTTATTCTCCAGTCCTGATTGCTATTTTGCTGCACCGTCAAGTGTAACGTATAAGGCTTTGTAAGCTTGCTGCGCGTAATGGTAAAGTTATAACTATAGCTTTTTGGATTGTTCTGCACAGCGCTATTTTGCACTTCGCTATAATCTGTCACTTTGCCGTAACAACGATCTGAGGCCTGTGCTTGCTGTTTGAAATCGTCTGGTGCTAGCTGGACAGTAATCGTTGCATCGAGGTCATTGTATGCCTGGTCATAATTCTGGTTAGAAAGTGCCGAAAGGAAATCAGTAGCTGTTACTGCAGCCCCGGCGGTCGCATTTGTGGCTGCGAAAAAATTGACTGCCGCATAGCCAATACCACAGGCTAATGCCCCGGCCACCAGAAAAACGATCCCCCAGAAAAGAATCCTCCGCCGCAAGCTTTTTTTACGAGGCGCTTCCCGTTGTGGACGAGCTACCCGCTGTGTTAGGGGAGGATGATCGATACGGGCCATATTAGGGGGACGACGAGGAATAGCCCGCTGCTTTCCGGTACCGTTGAAATCGGCAGGATACTGGTTGAAAGGACGGTCCCTGGGTCCCTGGCGCCCTTGCATAGAGTTCCTCCTTGTGAAGCAATAGATTTCATACTGCTGATGATACGTGACGAGCCCTATACGTCAAGTATAACAATACCTACCAGGTTCGTGTGAGCCCGTTCTAACTGCTCTTGTGCTTGCTTCGCCTGCGTACGGGTTGTTCGGTCTTTTGCTATAGTCAAGATGGTTTGCTCTACAAGGGTTCCAATGAGGGAGGCATCAGGGCCTGCTAGCACAGGCGAACTATTAAATATAACCATGCCTGGCGCGGTTTCTGTCTCTGACAAGCAGAGGCTAATAGTTTGTATCGCTGCTTGTAGTTTCTCAGAGAGGAGCAATGCGTCATCTTCAGCTGCCATCCCTGCGCTGAGCAAGCGCAGGGATGGGATAAAGGTATCTCTCAAGTGCTGCCGAACTACTTGTGCGGTGATCATATCCTTCGCCAGCAGGTCGCTTAAACCCTCTCCCTTTTCCATGCCAAAGCGCCTCTCCAGGCCTGGTGCGCGCAAATCTGCATCAACGAGAATGGTCGGCGTGCCACTTTTCGCGGCAGCGATCGCCACATTCGCTGCTACGGTAGCCTGACCTGTGTACATTGCCGGTGGGCAGAGCAACAGCGTATGTACGCATTGTTCCTTAGTCCAGTTGAAGCGGATGTTCGCAAAAAATGTATAATAGGCTGCGCTGTATGCAGAACCTGTATCGTAATCTGTGAGCAGTGCAACCTGCTCTTGTGAGCGGATACTCACGGAAATTGCTCCTCTAAACTATTCATGTGAATCTTCTCAACGGCAGGTAATTAAGAACTCGTTCGACCCACAGTGGGAGCACGTGGCACCTCCCCATATACAGGGAGCCGGAGAAGTTGCTGTGCCTCGTCTTTCCCATGGATGCGGTCATCAAGATAATCTGCGAGAAAGGCCAGGGCAATGCCCACAATGAGCGCCACCAGAAGCAGGACAATTAATGTTGTTTGTTTACTCACGGATGAACCTGGTACCGTGGCTGCATCTGTCGCATCACTGATGATCCTTGCGGAGACTACTGACTGACTACCAGCAGTTGTCGTGGCACAAGGAGCTTCCTTAGCGACAACGTAACCCAGGTAGGTACAGATTTTGGCTGTGCTTACTTTACCAACGGCATCAGCGATTGCCCATGCACCTGCGGGTGTGGTCCAGGTAGCGCTTATGATCACCACGCTGTGCGCACGATCGGCGCTTAACGCTCCGTCGATGGCGCCGGCATTCTGCCAATCTCCAAGATTGGGGTTAGGGCCGTAGCGTTGCTCAATTTGCGTCATATCCGCTGCTATCTGATGAGACACTTCTGTATCAAATTCATTTGATGATAGTATTGGGCCCGTTACCAGTGCGTCAGCAAGAGACTCTGATGCGCCAATATTGTCAGAAACGCCATTGGGCGACGATTGTAAACCGATCTGTATCGTAACATCTGAGCGGTATGCCGTCAATGCACCAGGAGTTTTGCGCAAATGATAGTATTGATAGCCGACGTAGAGCGCCACCACTCCTACAACCAGCGCCACCAGCCAGATACGCCGCCAGATAATTTTCCAATAGGCCCGGAGTTCCACGTAAGTAACCTTTCTTGCTATTTTATCTCACGAGATCGCTCGTGGATGTACGCAACTCCCTTGGTTTTTCTTCCCCCAATTTGGCTTCAATGAACTGCAATATGCGACGATGGAAGCGAGGCATATCAAATTCAAGAGCGTGGTTACGAATGACTTGTGGATCATATTTTCGCTCATCGAATGATGCCAGTACGGTCACCAGGCTTTCGACTGTCTGGTTTTGAAAAAAAACTCCTGTGGTGCCGTCAACCACAGATGCAAGTGCTCCACCAGCGCCATAGGCAATCACCGGTCGACCAGAGGCTTGCGCCTCCAGTGGAGTGATACCAAAATCTTCTTCGCCTGGGAACAGGAACGCACGGCAATGGGCATAATAGTGAAGTACTTCCTCGTCAGAGAGTCGTCCCATCAAACGGATAGTAGGGCCTGCCATTTTTTTGAGTCGTTCCTGGTCACGGCCCCCGCCAATAATGACCAGGGGCAGTTGTAACTCGTTACATGCCTCGATCGCCAAATCAATACGTTTATAAGGTATGAGGCGGCTAACAATAAGAAAGTAATCTTCCACTTGAATTGCTGGATCAAAAGTAAAACGCCCTGCCTCCACCGGAGGTGGTATGACGACCGCATCGCGCCGGTAGTATTTCTGAATACGTTCGGCAACCACCGGGGAGTTAGCTATAAAGTGATCGACTCTCATTGCGCTGGTTTGATCCCAGGCACGTAGCGCTGTGATCAGAAAAGGCAAAACCCGCCGCGCCACCTTGCCCAAATGTTCTCGCTCTACGTATTCGTCATAGTTCCAGCACCAGCGCATAGGAGTATGGCAGTAGCAAATGTGCAATGTTTCGGGCCTGGTGATCACTCCCTTTCCGAAGGCGCTGGAACTACTGAGAATCAGGTCAAAACCACGTAGATCCAGGCTCTCCATCGCGAAAGGGTAAATAGGTAAGTACGGCTGATGATGTTTTGTCACCATGGGCAGCCTTTGCATGAACGACGTACGTATATCCATCTTTTGAAAGGCCGGGTCTACACGTTGCGGATCGTAGATAGACGTATAAATGGGCGCGTCGGGAAAAATTTCGTGCAATGCCAAAACTACGCGCTCTGCACCACCCATCTGGTTGAGGTAGTCGTGAACCAACGCCACTTTCATTTTGTCAATATGCTCCTCGATTGGTTAAAACCGCGGGAATGGTGCGGAAAAGAATGAGGAAGTACAGTTTTAACGACCAATTCTCGATGTAGTATATATCCATGAGTACCCCCTCGTCAAAACTGAGGTTGCTGCGACCGCGCACTTGCCATAATCCGGTCAGACCCGGCTTGATCGCCAGCCGACCTTTTTGCCACTCCTCGTATTGTGCCACTTCACCTGGTAATGGCGGGCGGGGTCCGACCAGGCTCATATCACCCCGCAGAACATTGATGAACTGTGGAAACTCATCTAGACTGGTACGCCGCAAAAATTTTCCTATTGGTGTAACACGCGGGTCATATCTCATCTTGAAGAGCGGTCCTTGCGCTTCATTCTTCATCCAAAGGTCCGCCAGACGTTGATCTGCATTCTTATACATAGATCGGAACTTATACATTTTGAAAGGGCGACCCTCCCAACCTATGCGTGTTTGTTTGTAAATAATCTCCCCTTCGGAGTTCAGGCGGATGGCTAAGGCGATACACATCCAGAGTGGAGACCCTAGCGCCAGGATGAACAGGGAGACGAAAATATCAACCATGCGCGTGATAATACGCTGTACTGTGTTCAGTGAGACTTGCTTGATACCTATCAGCGGAATGCCTTCTACGGCTTCCATATCAATGCGTGAAAGACTGAGTTCATATAAGTCAGGCACGAGTTTGAATGAGGCTCCTAGCCGCTCACAGAGGCGGACGCTTTTGATAGATTGCTCATGCATATTTGAGGGCAAGGCAATAATCACTTCATCTACCTGCATCGAACTGATCACTAATCCGAGGTCCTCCAGTGTGCCGAGCATCTTAAAGCGCCCAAAATCACCTGGCGGTTCACTCATATCGTGCAAAAACCCTACTATGTGATAGCCAAGGTTGGGGCTGGCCGCTATATGCTGCATCATCATCTTCCCGAGACGCCCCGAACCCACGACCAGCAGCCGTGTTTCGACCAGGCCGAGCTGGTAGAGCAAACTCATTGCAACTGAAATGATCATGCGCCCCAGAGAGAGCAAGATGATTGTCACTGCCCATACGAAAGGCACAAGCAGGCGAGAACTGGAAGGTGGCTGGAAGATGAAGAAATAGGTAATCAGAAACGCTATTCCTAGCGTTGCTGAACTGGCGATTGTCCAGACCTGGCGAGGCAAGCTTCTGGTCAGACGGATGTTATATAGTCCACGAAACGCAAAAATAGTAATCAAGCCAATGACAATACTGATTTGAAGCCATAAAAAGCCACTTAGTGGTGTATAAATGTCGGCGGTATGGGGTAGAGAGCTATTTTCAATGTTGTGGCGCAGGAACACGAGGAAATGATTTTTAAAAAGGACGTTATAGCGTATAAAATGCGCCAGTTGGAACGATATAGCTACCAATGTAGCGTCTAGCAGTACCAGGACGATAATCTTGAAAATACGCCATTGGTGACGATTTGAACGCCTCTTAGAGATAACTCTCTTTATAGGGCCAGTTGCTCCTACGGGCATATCCAGGGCTCCTGTCCTATCTGTGTCTAGACTCAGATCGGTTGTTTCAGATAGTTTACTACTGTTCACAATGTGCGCTCTATCCTACATCCTACACTAACGAACAAACGAAACGCGTTGAGATCGTCTTTGTGCTGTGGTATGTAACGTTGCTGCTTGTTCATATACCTTGACGGTCTGCTCGACCATCCTCTGTGCTGAGAATCGCCTGGCCACTTCAGGTGCCATTGTACTACACTTCTGCCGGTATGTCTGGTCTGTCAAAGCCGTATGTATTGATGCTGCCATCACCTCCACATTATGTGGGTCAATACATATTGCTACATCCGCTCCCGCTTCTGGTAGGCTGGAGACGTTCGATGTGACAACAGGAGTACCGCATGCCAGGGCCTCCGCTACCGGTATGCCAAAACCTTCGTAGAGCGACGGGTACGCAAAAACCGAGGCTGCGCGGTACCATAATGCTTGCTCGGAATCCTCTACATACCCGGCAAATAACACTTCCGACGTGAGGCCTAATTGCTGTACTCGCTCAAAAATGGAATCGTAGAGCCAGCCTTTACCACCTGCCAGTACTAGTTTTTCGCCTATCGCATGTGTTTTGCGCAACTGAGCATAGGCTTCAATCAGGGTAGTAATGTTCTTCCGTGGTTCCAACGTTCCCAGGTACAGGATATATCCGCTCGTCAAACTGTGTTTTTCACGAAAGTTTTGTAACTCCTCATCTCTAGAAACGTCTGAGAAGCGTGCATCGATACATGGGTAGACCGTCTGTACTTGTTCTCCAGGAACTCCAGCAAGTTCGACTGCATCCTGGCTGGTACTATTCGATACAGTGATGACCATTGTCGCCCGGCGTATGCTGCGAACGGTGAACATGCGATGATAGAGTCGCTTTGAACGTGTCAATACGTCGGGAAAACGCAGAAATGCCAGATCATGCAAGGTGACGACTCCTGCACAATGCTGCGGTAATAATTGCGGTAGTACGTTGACCGGGGAATGCAAAACATCGATGTGTCTTTGCCGAATGAGCGCAGGAAGTGTCAGTTGTTCCCAGGCAATTCTTACTGCTGGTTGTGATTCTGACCATGTTGCAGGTACATAGGTAAGTTGTGGGTGTTGGGCTGAGAGCCTTTCAACTACCTCGTGCCCATTGACAAAAACAGTATATTCATGTGTTCCAGGTCGATTGGCTAGCTCTTTCAACAGAAAGCGTATATAGCGGCTGACTCCGCCATTCCGGTAATTCTGGCTGAATGAGAGCAACTGCGCATTAATACCGATATGCATACCGACAGTCTCCTCATGGCTGTATAACGTCCCTGCATTTCGCAAGGTAACAAGCCTGGGCCTATCGAGTTCTCTGCCATGCCAGGAAGTTATCCTGGAAGAACGGGTGAATCTCCCCCCACGCGTAGAGTGTACTTACTGCTGATTGTACGGTAGTATTATAAAGAACATATTGAGAAAGCGCCTCTATGTTCGCTCCCTGGGCATTGGCTACCGTTCTCAGCAGCTCTGCCACCGTTCGGGCCTCACCGTCGGCAAGCGCTACCCGTATATGTTCCAGGATGCGTTCAAGACGCTCAACAGTATAATCAATAGCCTCATGAGCCCGTTCAGTCGAGGTATAAATCTCGCCGTGCCCTGCAACTATATGCTTAAACGATGCCATGCGCGTTTTCAGTGTAGTGAGCGTAGTCAATCCTGCCTGTACATCTGTATAGAAAGGAATGCGATGTTTGTCGAGAATCTCGGGTGTCAGAAAGGCATCACCAACGAAGAGTGTATCGCCAAAAGCTACGCCTACCTGTTCGATACTATGGCCGGGTAGTGAGATGACCTGTAGTGAAATGTGATCTATTGCCTGCTCGTTCCCTTCCAGAACGCTATCTACCAGACATGGTTTGGCTAACAAAAATTTGTGTTGTAACTCGCGCGGAGGCTGTGCGCCGCTAAAGAGATAAAGTGGCTCTAGAATCGGCCCGGACATGACCGCCGCCTCAACGCGTGTCGCGTAGACCTTTAGTCCTGTCTGTCGCACGAGATAATGTGCCCCGCCAAAGTGGTCAGCGTGTGCATGGGTGATCAGTAGGGCAGTTGGCGTTAGCCCCAACTTTTTCACCTGGTTCAGGATATCGCGTCCTGCGTCTTTATCCATACCGCTATCTATAATGAGGCAGCGGCCCTCCTGGGCAATTACTCCTATATTTGCCCCTCCCTGGATAACCCACGTTTGTTCATGGAGTTGCGTCAGTTGCATATTTGGCCTCGACTATAAATGATCCGATGGTGGCTCTTTTAAGGTAAGAGATTATTAGTACCCGCATACCACACATCTTGCGTACACTGAGTTGAGAGAGTATACTCAGATTTAATAGTACTCGCGGAAGCATGATTATAGCTTCTTTGTTCCTGGCGGGTTCTCAGGGGTAAGTGGCTTTGAAGTCAGCAGTGCGGATCGCCACTAGTCGCCCTTTCACCCAGGTATCGAGAGCTTGATCATAACTCACGTATGGGAAGATACATTGCGTTTTTCTTTGTGTCGGTGTATTATAGCCTAAAGTTTCAGTATTTGGCTAGAGTGCGTTGTGCACAAGTTATGAGCTAATAACTACGGGAGAAAAGTTCGTTGGCTACTAAACAACTCCGTCTCGAAGTTGCACAGCTGACAGATGTAGGTCGGAAGCGTGAACACAATGAAGATAATATGGCTTATGTCATCCCTAAAGATCCACAGGTGATGGCAAAGAAGGGCGCTTTGTTCATTGTGGCTGATGGTATGGGCGGACATGCAGCTGGTGAAGTGGCAAGCGAAATAGCTGTAGATACCGTTAGTAACGTGTACTATCAGGATGATAGTGATGATGTTGCTTACTCCTTGCTCCACGCGATCAAACGCGCGAATGCCCTGATTCACCAGCGTGCAGCGGAAAATATGCTGCGCAGCGGAATGGGCACAACCTGTGTTGCTGCCGTTCTCCGTGGCAATATGGCCTATATTGCTAACGTTGGAGATAGCCGTGCTTACCTTGTCCGCGACGGACAGGTAAAGCAAGTATCACAAGATCATTCCTGGGTGGCTGAACAGGTAAGGGCTGGGCTATTGACTGAAGATCAGGCTCGTACCCACGCGCAGCGCAATGTGATTACGCGATGTCTGGGTACGCAGGCCGATGTAGAGATCGACGTATTCCCCGAACAATTAGAGGATAAAGATGCACTGGTGCTCTGCACTGATGGCCTCTCGGGCCTGGTAAGCGATGATGAAATCCGCAGAATAGTCGACCAATCCGGTCCCCAGGATAGTGTGTATCACCTTGTACAACGTGCCAATGAGAACGGTGGGCCAGATAATATCACTGCCATCGTTGTATCTGTACAAGAGACTGGCTGGGAACCACCTAATGTCCGTCGCCCTGTGCCCGTGGGTGGCCGTGAAGTTGGTGAAGATACCGCGTCGCTGGGTTCACCTGGAAGTTCTCCTACCACCGTGCCTTCAGCAGTGATTGGCGATGGAAGTGCCCCGAGCAGTTCTATGCGTTTTAGTAGCGGCCCGCTTACACATGATGATATAGATACTGCACCTCAACCTGTCCTTGCTCCCCAGCGTCGGAACCGTAGTCGCCTCTTTTACCCTATGTTGGCCTTGCTGGCTCTGTTAATACTGGCGATGGTTGGCGGAGGAATTTATATTTTTCTCCAATTCAATAGTGGTATCAGCGTGGCGGCGCAAGTAAAAAACGCTCAAGATAGCATGTCTCACGCTAATAAAGTGATATCAACCAACCCTGCTGCCGCTCTTGCTGACCTGGCAAATGCGCAGAAATCCTTACGGACGTTACAGCAGAATACCACGTTGACCAATGACCAGCACACAACCGTCTCAAATCTTGAGGGTAACCTGACGAGGAGCGTTCAAACGGCTATTGCCAACTATAACAATCAATCCTCGATCGCGCTTCTCTGCCCCTCCAACGCCACAACAAATGCCATCAATGATGGGACGACTGGTACACAGGCGAAAACTATTGTTCAAGTGAAGGGGAAGAGGGCTCTTCAATTGTATGCTCTAGGCATGGATAATAAATTGTACCAGGTCAAGAACAACAGCCTGTTTTTCGTGCCTGTCCCTCTCCCTGCCGATACTAAGGTCTTGGATATTGCCAGTAATGGGTCTCAATTGGTTCTGTTGACGGTGCACCCGATGAAAGCGGGTGCCTCAACGTCAAACAACATCTATATGCTCAACCTGCTGTCATCTGATCAAGCAAAACCGGATCACCCCGTTTTTGATGCCTTCTCTCAGATTGATCCGCGGCTAGTGAGGGCTAACCAAGTACCTACACTCATTACTGCTGCGGGAACCGATGTCTATGTGGTCTTTGGCTCGAACACCGCCCAAACATCGACCTTGATTATGGACTACTTCCCCAAAGCGAATATACCACTTGCTCAAACGGCAGCCAGTACGCTTTCGTTCTCTAATACTGTTATGAGCGTCACAGCTTTCCCCAATCATGAGCTTTTTTTCCTGTTAGCTGGTGGTTCGGTGCAGAGTATTCATCTGACTGGTGGAACGCAGACTCAGCCAGCAACAAGTGTGTTAGTGGACAATCCTATTGCGCAGCCGCTTCCCGTGAGCGCAAAGGCCTTTACCTGGCAAACACCTGTTCCCACGATCACCCAGGAAGGCACAAAGGCATTGGCTGTGCCTGGAACGTCTTCACCGAGTTCTTTAGGCGCAGGTACTGTCAACGGTGAGCAGCACCTGTACATTATGGATACAGCTTCTCACCGTATTTTGGACTTGAAGACGATGAGCGGTGGAAATACCGGGACCCCAACCACTGGGGTCACCCCGACATCAACAACGACTGGTGGAGGCGTTGCCACGAATAATTCGACCGTGACGCTCCACCTGGCGCAACAATATGTTTCACCCACTTTCCTTACCCTGCCCAGGAGTATAGCTGTGGATGCACAAGGTTCGCAGATCAATGTCTTATCACAAAATACTTCGTCCATGCTTGCTCTCGTCTCTTTCCACACCAACCCTCAAAATGTTTGTGCGTAGTAAGTGGTTGGAAGTGTTTAGCATCGTAGACTTTTTCCATTCATCCTCATCAAAGTAAGGAGCATGAGAATCGTGGCATATGCAGTACATTATCGTACCCATACCTGTGGTGATTTAAATAAAGATGCAATTGGACAACAGGTTACCCTGGCTGGCTGGGTGAATCGACGCCGAGATCATGGAGGGCTGGTTTTCCTGGACATTCGTGATCGCTATGGGATAACTCAGGTCATCTGTGATCCAGAACGTTCCGCGGAAGCGCATCGCGTCGCTTCAGAGGTGCGCTCCGAGTACGTTGTACAGGTCAGCGGGAAAGTGGTGCCTCGCCTGGCGGGGGCAGAGAACCCAAACCTATCTACTGGAGCTATCGAGGTAGCCGCTGAACACATCGAGATATTGAGCCCTTCCCGTACAACACCTTTCCCCATCAGAGATGATATTCAGGTCGACGAGTCTCTGCGCCTCAAGTATCGCTACCTCGACTTACGGCGCCCTTCTATGCGCGATAATATGATACTTCGCCATCGCGTGGTTAAAGCCATGCGCGATTACCTGGATGAACGTGGTTTCCTGGAGATTGAGACACCTATTTTAATGAAAAGTACCCCAGAGGGAGCGCGAGACTACCTTGTGCCAAGCCGGCTCTATCCCGGAGAGTTCTATGCACTACCGCAGTCGCCCCAGCAGCTCAAGCAGCTCTTGATGGTTGCCGGATTAGATCGCTACTTCCAGATAGCCCGTTGTTTCCGCGATGAAGATCAACGCTCGGATCGCCAGCCGGAATTTACCCAGCTCGACGTCGAGATGTCCTTTGTGGATGAGGAAGACGTCATGAACTTAATCGAAGGGCTCCTGATCTTCTTGATCGAAGAGACGACGCAGCGCATCAAGCTGGTACCTTTCCCGCGTCTTAGCTTCTCAGAAGTAATGGATCGCTACGGCACAGATCATCCTGATCTCCGCTTTGACCTGCCACTAGTTGAGATTTCGGACCTCGCGCGGGCCGGGAATTTTGGCGTTTTCCAGAGTGCCTTAGCTGCTAACGGTATGGTGAAAGGTATTCGCGTTCCAGGAGCAGGTGGTTACAGCCGTAAAGAAATCGAAGAACTCACGGAATTCGCTCGTATGCTGGGGGCTAAAGGCCTCGTCTCGCTGGCGATTGGCCCCACCGGTGAAGTGAAGTCACCGTTGATAAAATTCATGTCTCGCGAGGAGGTGCAAGCGATTATTGACCGTCTCCAGGGAGAACCAGGCGACCTGCTGCTTTTTGTTGCTGACAGCGCCAAGGTCTGTAACGATGTCCTCTACCGATTGCGCGGAAAGTTAGCCGAGCGTCTCAATCTGATCGACCCCAACGAGATGGCGCTCTGCTGGGTGGTTGATTTCCCACTGCTGCATTTCGATGAAGAAGGGCAGCGCTACGAGGCAGAACACAACCCGTTCTCCGGCATGGACGAGGCTCATGTTGCCCGCCTCGACACAGATCCTTTAAACATTCGCGCCAAGCAATACGACATCATCTGTAATGGCTATGAAATTGGCGGTGGCAGCGTTCGTATCAACATTGCGGAGATCCAGAAGAAAGTCTTTTTACTGATGAAACTGCACGAGGAAGAGATCGAAGAGCAGTTTGGGCATATGCTCGAGGCCTTCGAGTACGGAGCCCCTCCTCACGGCGGTATCGCTCTCGGCGTCGATCGCCTGGTGATGCTAATGGCAAATGAAGACAGTATTCGCGAGGTGATCGCCTTCCCCAAGACGCAAAGCGCTACCGATCTCATGATGCATGCGCCCTCGCCAGTTGAAGAAAAGCAACTGCGAGAGTTGCATTTGTGCGTGATACCCGAGGAAAAGTCATAGTTCGATACCATGCAAAACTATTGACAATGCTCTGCCAGGGTGCTATAATCCACGGCATAGAGAGAGGTATAATCATCCATGATCCCGTAGCTCAGTTGGATAGAGCGACAGTTTGCGGAACTGTAGGTCGTAGGTTCAAATCCTATCGGGATCGCCATCCATGAACTTTTAGGCGTCCGATCCCTCATGGTAAGAGAACGGGCGTCAATTTTTATGCCCAATGAATGCCCACATTTTCTATCTGCCCGCCCGGTTAGCCTCACCGGGCAAGGGTACCTGCTCTCCTGAAGCGAAACGCCTCTTGTGATTTCCATTAAAGACGGTCGCACCGCCCCTTCCATACACGCTCCAGGCCCCATCTGACCTGACCAGCGCCGTTGAACCATCAATACCGACAAGGGTTAACTTTCTTTTAGCCAACGTCATCGTGGAGGTAAACGCAGCAGGTATTTCGTCAAAATGGGGTATGACAATAATCCCAGGCGCGATACCCAGTGCCGGAATGGTGCGCCACAATTGCGGGAAGTCGAAGAGTTCCCCACCCAGTACCATAGCTCCCGCTGAACAACCGGCCAGAATGCCGCCGGCCGCCAGCACACGCATGATCGCTTGCCAAGCAGCAGTGTCCTTCAGCGTCTCAAGCAGGTAGCGTGGCTTGCCACCGGAGAAATAGACAAAGTTCGCCGCGGCAACCCGTGCTACGATGCTATCATCGTCTGCGTCCCCGCGTTCAAGAAGCATGACTGCTTCGGCGGATGCACCAAGTTGAGAGAAGTGATCTATGCCCAATTTTGCCCAGCGTTCAGGAACACCCGGGCCATCAGGGGCTGACGCGGTTGGAAGTACCACGACATGAGGTGTGCCATCGACGCGCTCAAGTAACATCGCATCGACAGGTGCGATTGGTGGAAGAAACTCACCCGCGCCGACCAGCGCGAGGGTCCCCGGAGTCGGTACGCCCATTATCTATTCCTTCAACAAAGTGTTATTTGTAATGTCATCCTCTACCATTCTACGCTACAAGGGATGTTTAATGTCAAGGTGTCGGATAAATACCTATTACCTCTTGACCCATTCTGACATACTCCCTATACTAAAACCTGGTCAGTCCATAGTGGTCCATAGTGGTCCTTAGTCGTCGATTATCAGGGAAATGCCACGGGATGCGCGTTATACACATTGAGCAGAAATCGTGCCTCTTTCCATGGAGAGGGAAGAAGTGATAGAAAATTTGTGAAAAGCATTGTGCGCTGGAGACCGTTTGCTTTATTTGCCCTGGCATTGTTGGGCCTGGCTTTGCGTCTCTACGGTTTGAACTGGGATCAGGGCAACAGTTTTCACCCTGACGAACGGCAAATTCTCTTTCACGTCACCGCACTCTCCTGGCCAGGCAGCCTGGCACAGTTCCTCGATCCAGCCAATTCGCCGCTCAATCCGCACTTTTTTGCCTATGGCTCCTTCCCGCTCTATCTTTTAGCAATTATTGGCAACATCCTGTCTCATTTTTTCCCTGATATCACATCGTTGTCCAACCTGACATTAGTGGGCCGTGTGCTCTCTGCCATTTTTGATTGTGGCACCATCCTGCTGACAGGGTGGCTTGCTTTAGCCCTGGCGGAGGATACAACGCCAGGCCGACGATATGCGTGGACTCTGGCCCTTTTGTCGGCTGCTCTGGTGACCTTCACTCCTCTGCAACTCCAGCTTTCGCACTTTTACGCTGTTGACACAATACTCCTGTTCTTCACAATGCTCACGCTGCTGGCAAGTGTTAAACTGGCACGGACGGACGCCCTCATTCGCTGGTCATTGGTCGCGGGCCTTGCGTATGGTCTCGCCCTCGCCACAAAATTCAGCGCCGCGCCTTTGATAATCCCGATCATAGTTGCTTTGCTCTTGCGCTGGCGTAAACTTGGCCTCGTTTCTTCCCTGGCCTCATTTCTCTTGACGATCGTCATAACTACAGTGACATTTCTTATAGCCATGCCCTATGCGTTGCTTGACAGGGTGAACTTTGTCCAGCAACTTAGCGCACAAGGTGATTTAGCGCGTGGTTACCTTGATCTACCCTACGTACGGCAGTTCGCAGGTACCATACCTTACCTCTATGAAATCCAGAATATGCTTTTGTGGGGAGTGGGAGTGGTGCTTGGCCTTGCGGCGTTCGCCGGACTACTCTGGCTCTGTTGGCGCGTCTGGAAGCGCAATGTCCTGTTGTGGCTTGTCGTCCTTTCCTGGGTACTTGTGTATAGTGCCATTACAGGGAGTTTCTATGTCAAGTTCATGCGCTACATGCTGCCGGTCTACCCGTTTCTCGCGCTGATGGCTGCTGCTCTATTGCTCGCGCTATTGCAGCGGGGAAAGGCGGTAACTCAGCCCTCTCAACGAAGGATTGCTACAATTCTGCCCATGCTGGCGATCGCGCTTGTTCTGCTGGGAACCATGTTTCAAGGATTGGCCTTGCTCAATGTCTACAGCCAGCCGAATACGCGCATCCAGGCCTCGCAATGGATTTATAATCACGTGAAGCCTGGCAGTGTGCTCACGTATGAACAGTGGGACGATCCTCTACCCGTTACGCTCGGTAGCCATACTCCTGATATCTATCAGCAGGCCACGTATGCTGGCGCCAATGGACAGCAGCAGACCGGGCTCGACCTGTACGGGGATGATACGACCGATAAGGCGAGGCAACTGTCTAATCTCTTGCCTACTATCGATGTTATCACCATGGCGACCGATCGCCTGGATAAATCTATTCCTCGCCTGCCATCTCGTTACCCGCTGACAATCCACTACTATCAATTGCTCTTCAGCGGTCAACTCGGTTTTCACCTTGCAGCGCGTTTTGAGAACCACCCCAACCTTTTTGGGCTGTCCCTCGATGATAGTAGCGCTGACGAAAGCTATTCGGTCTTCGATCATCCGACTGCGCGCATCTTTGTGCGTGACAATCCCTATCCATATACGTCCGGGGAGCTCTTTCAAAAATTGCTGGATGGCATGCAGTTGCCTCCGGCCGGTGCGAATCTTTCTGGAGTAGACCGCTCCCTGTTGCTTACCTCTCAACAAATCGCCGACAACCAGCAGTCGCCTCCTTTGGGGACGCAATTTCCCGCGGATAGCATCTCCAATGCAGCGCCAGTGCTCTTCTGGTGGCTGGCCCTTACTGCATTGGGTTTGTTGACGTTTCCCCTCGCTTTCTCGCTTTTTTATGCGCTGGCGGATCGGGGCTATATCTTCAGTAAGACGCTCGGTATGCTCCTGCTGGCATATCTTGCCTGGCTTCTTGCAAGCCTCCACGTACTGGCCTTTAGCCGCGCCTCACTGCTGTTGGTTGTGGCCATTCTGCTGCTGTGCGCCATTGTAATGTTCACCTGGCAGCGTCAGAAGATCACGCGCTTCCTGCGCCAACACTGGCGCTTAGTGTTACTGGAAGAGAGCGTTTTTACCCTGGCATTCCTGCTTTTTGTGGGTATTCGCTCCCTCAATCCCGATTTGTGGAACCCCTTCATCGGTGGAGAAAAACCGATGGAACTGGCGTTTCTTCACGCCGTGGTGCGCAGTTCTTACATGCCGCCCTATGATCCCTGGTTCGCGGGCGGCTACATTAACTACTACTACTATGGCTATGTCATTGCCGCTGCATTGATCAAACTCACGGCGATCGTCCCTACAACCGCCTTTAATCTGGCCATTCCCACCCTCTTTGCTCTGACTTTCACAGGGGTTGTGTCCCTGGTGTACAGTTTTACACGTCGCTTCCCGATCGCTCTTCTCGGCGGCTATTTCTCGGTTCTGATCGGCAATTTCGACGGTTTTGTGCAACTCAAAGCACAGGTTGCAGCCGCACTGGCGCATGCACCACTCCCCATGTTTGATTATTGGCGCAGCAGTCGTGTCATCCCCTTCACTATCAATGAATTCCCATTTTGGAGCTTTCTCTTCGCCGATCTACACCCACACGTGATCGATCTTCCGATAGCGGTCCTCATGTTGGGCATTATAGCCGTGCTGGTCCTTCCTGGCGAAGAGGAGGTTATGGCAGGTTCTTCACAACATAGGCGCAAGTTCTTTTTATACCTGCTCGCCGCCTTTGTCTTTGGAACGATAGCCTGTGTCAACACCTGGGATATGCCAGTATATGCCCTGCTGTTTATCATGGTGTTGATCGTACAAACGATCCTTGAGAAGAGAATGTCCCCAAGGCTGGAAATCTTCGTGTCGCTAAGTTTCTGCCTTTTAACAGTTATCCTGCTGTATGCTCTTAGCTATCTTTTCTACTGGCCATTTTATGCTTCCTACCAGCAACTCTATGTGAATGGCCTTGGACTGGTTCAGCAGGGAAGCACATTGGCTGAATTCCTCACCATATTCTGCCTGTGGATATTCCTTGCGCTCAGTTTCTTCTTGCTGGAACTGTATCGCTGGCTGAACGCGAGAAGCAAGATTCTCCCCGAAACTCGGCGTATCGCCGGGTACATACTGTTATGCGCTGTGGTACTGACCTTTGTCACGCTACTCGGATTGAGGACACTCTTACTTGCGGCGCTCGGCCTTGGTATCTTCCTTTTCGTCGCGTGGGGCATCGATGGAGGTGCGCCATCCAAATCATTCAAAGCCATCGTTTTGCCAGTAAAGCGGTCGAAAATTGCACCAACTACCGTCCAGCTTGACTACACAGCGCGGCACACCTCGGAGGCCACGACGCGCTTCCTATATGTGATGCTGCTAATGGGGCTGGGTATTACCCTTGGCCAGGAGATCGTTTATGTGCGTGATTTTTTGGATGGTGGTGACTATTTCCGCATGAACACCGTCTTCAAGTTCTCGTTGCAAGCGTGGCTTTTCTTTGCCATTGGCGGCGCGCTTGCAGTACAACAATTATATAAACGCCTGGCTGGTTTTATACGGCTGGCCTGGTCGGTGAGTTTCATCGTGTTAGCGCTGGCATGTTCAGTCTTTCTCTTTGAAGGGTCGATTGCGCGTATCAGTGACCACCAGGCATGGGTCAATGCGTCTCCACAACAACCTGTGCAGAGCGCCAATTATATTCCGACGTTGGATGGGTTCGCCTTTGCCCGTACCTGGTATCCCGCTGATGCAAAGGCAATCACGTGGCTCAACGACCATGTCGCGGGGACGCCCATTGTACTGGAGGCAGCTGCCCCCGTTTCCTATCAATGGTTCAACCGTATTTCGGTGTATACCGGCTTGCCTGATGTTCTGGGCTGGCCAGACCATGTTAGTGAGCAGCGCTACAGTGAACAAACGCTCAATCGTGTCGCCAACATTAACATCATCTATTCGACATCCAATTCGTCTGCAGCCATTGAATTGTTGCGCTATTATCATGTACAGTATATTTATGTCGGACCATTAGAACGACAAATATATGGCCAGCAGGCGTCGCTCGGGTTGAGTAAATTTGACCGCCTGGTGGGCAGTGTAGTGCGTATCGTATATCGTACAAATGACGTAACCATCTACGAAATGCTGTAATACCAGGATTGACCACCTTTCTTCGTCTATATAGTAGAAATAGCACCCAGATGGTATACTAATGGGAACTTCTGACAGCACAAATACGTCTAAGATTGGTGTAGTGCCATACGTAAAATCACTATCCCTACAACGTGTT